>Ga0182742_1000561_pt1 | contig 56738 bp, 45 predicted proteins | sample eDN5th37CBELigMG_FD_128880 | JGI IMG/M metagenome (GOLD analysis project Ga0182742, IMG submission 128880) | Enriched Miracle-Growth compost microbial communities from Emeryville, California, USA - eDNA 5th pass 37_C BE-Lig MG (version 2)... ...
CCAGCCGCGATGCCGCCCAGCTGGCCGCCGCGCGCACCGCCGCCAACGCGCGCGCCGAACTGGCGCGCAAGAATCTGGCGCGCGAGCAGTATCTCTACAAGCAGCAGGTCTCGGCGCGGGTCGACCTGGAGCAGGCACAGGCCGAGGCGCGCGCCGCCGCCGCCGATGCGCGCCGCGCGCAGGTCGAAGCCGAAGTGGCCAACGTCACCAAGGACGGCCAGGGCGTGGCTGTGGCCAGCCCGATCGACGGCCGCATCACCGCGCAAAGCGCGAGCCTGGGCGCCTACGTGCAGCCCGACGCCGAACTGTTCCGGATCGCCGACCCCCGGAAAATCCAGGTCGAGGCCGCCATCCTGCCCGGCGACGCCGCGCGCATCGCCGCCGGCGACCGCGCCGTCGTCGAACTGCCCGGCAACGCCACGCTGGAGGCGCAGGTCCGCTCGGTCACGCCATCGCTCAACAGCGCCACCCGCCAGGCGACCGCCGTCATCGACGTCGCGGCCGGCTCGCTGCAGCCCGGACTGGCGGTGCGCGTGCGCATCTTTCCAGAAAAGAAGGCGGCTTCCGCCGGCATCGTCATTCCCGAGGAGGCGGTGCAGACGCTGGAAGGCAAGGACGCGGTGTTCATCCGCACCGCCGAAGGCTTCAAGGCCCGCTTCGTCACGATCGGGCCGCGCAGCGCCGGCCGCATCGAAGTCGCCAAGGGACTGTCCGCCGGCGAGACCATCGCCACCGGCCAGGCGTTCCTGCTCAAGGCCGAACTCGCCAAGGGCGCGGGCGAGGAGGAATAAAGCATGATTGCACGCCTCATGGCCCTATCGGTACGCGCACGCTGGGCGGTCCTGTTCATCTTCATCGCCATCGGCGCGCTCGGCGTCTGGCAGCTGATCAAGCTGCCCATCGACGCGGTGCCGGACATCACCAACAACCAGGTTCAGATCAACACCGTGGACCCGCGCCTGTCGCCGGTGGAGATCGAAAAGCTGGTGACTTATCCGGTCGAGATTTCGCTGGCCGGCATACCGGGCCTGGAATCGACCCGCTCGATTTCGCGCAACGGCTTCAGCCAGGTGACCGCGATCTTCAGCGAGAAAACCGATCTGTACTTCGCCCGCCAGCAGGTCGGCGAACGCCTGATCAAGGCGCAGGAAAGCCTGCCCGACGGCGTGCAGCCGCAGATCGGCCCCGTCACGACGGGCCTGGGCGAAGTCATCATGTACACCGTCGGCTACAGCAATCCCGACGGCGCCGGCGCCGAGGCGGTGGCGGGCAAGCCCGGATGGCAGCCCGGCGGCGCATATCTGACGCCCGAGGGCGATCTGCTGACCGACGAGGTCGGCCAGGCCGGGTATCTGCGCACCGTGCAGGACTGGATCGTCGGCCCGCAGCTCAAGGCGGTGCCCGGCGTGGCCAGCGTGGACTCCATCGGCGGCTACGCCAAGACCTTCGTGGTCGAGCCCGATCCGACCCGGCTCGCCAGCTACGGCATCTCGTACAGCGAGCTGGGCGAGGCGCTGGAACGGGCCAACCTGGCGGTGGGCGCCAACTACTACAACCGCGGCGGCGAAGCCTATCTGGTGCGCGTCGATGCGCGCGTGCGTTCGGTGGACCAGATCCGCAGCGCCGTGGCCGCCACGCGCGGCGGCGTGCCGATCACGGTCGGGCAGATCGCCGACGTGAAGATCGGCGGCGACCTGCGCACCGGCGCCGGCAGCATGAACGGCGAAGAAGCGGTCATCGGCACGGTGCTCATGCTGATCGGCGAGAACAGCCGCGTGGTGGCCGAGGACGTCTCGGCCAAGCTCGACCAGATCGCCAAGAGCCTGCCGCCCGGCGTCGAGGTGAAAATCGTGCTGGACCGCGCCAAGCTGGTGTCGGCTACCGTCGCCACCGTGGAGCGCAATCTGACCGAAGGCGCGATCCTGGTCGCGGCCTCGCTGTTCCTGCTGCTGGGCAACTGGCGGGCGGCGCTGATCGCGGTGCTGGTGATCCCGTTCTCGTTCCTGATGATGGCGATGGGCATGAACGCGTTCAAGGTGCCCGGCAACCTGATGAGCCTGGGCGCGCTGGACTTCGGCCTGATCGTCGACGGCGCGGTCATCATCATCGAGAACAGCCTGGCCAGGCTGGCGCACAGGCAGGAGCAGGAAGGCAGGCTGCTGTACCTGCGCGAGCGCCTGGAAGAGACCATGCGCGCGGCCCAGGAGATGATCAAGCCGACGGTGTTCGGGCAGCTCATCATTCTGCTGACCTTCGCGCCGCTGCTCATGTTCACCGGGGTCGAGGGCAAGACGTTCTCGCCGATGGCGATCACCATCATGCTGGCGCTGATCGCGGCGTTCATCCTGTCGATCACGCTGGTTCCCGCGCTGGTCGCGATCCTGATCCGCGGCCGCGTGGCGGAAAAGGAAGTCTGGCTCATCGCCAAATCCAAGGCGCGCTATCTGCCGCTGCTGGACCGGGCCATCGCGCGCCCCTGGCCGTTCATCTTCGCCGGGCTGGCGTTCTTCCTGGCGGCCATACCCGCTTTCGGCCTGCTGGGTTCGGAGTTCATCCCCAAGCTCGACGAGAAGAACCTGGCCCTGGCCTCGACCCGCGTGCCGTCGGTAAGCCTGGAGCAGTCGCTCGCCATGCAGCGCAAGGTGGAGACGGCGATCAAGCAGCTGCCGGAGGTGGAACTGATGTTCTCCAAGACCGGCACGGCCGAAGTCGCGACCGACCCGATGCCGCCCAACGTCTCCGACGCGTTCGTGATCCTCAAGCCCAAGGAAGCCTGGCCCGACGGCGTCACCACCAAGGCGCAGGTGATCGAGCGCATCGAGAAGGCCGCCGGCGGCCAGCTGGGCAATCTGTACGAAGTGAGCCAACCCATCGAACTGCGCTTCAACGAGCTGATCGCGGGGGTGCGCGGCGACATCGCGATCAAGCTCTACGGCGACGACCTCGACAAGATGCAGCAGACCGCCAATGACATGGTGCGCGTGCTGCAGGACATTCCCGGCGCGGGCAGCGTCAAGGCCGACCAGGTGGGCGGCGCGCCGACGCTGGACATCAAGCTCGACCGCGCGGAGATCGCGCGCTACGGACTGACCATCCAGGACGTCTCGGACACCATCGCCGCTGCCCTGGGCGGACGTCCGTCCGGCCTGCTGTACGAAGGGGACCGGCGCTTCAACATCACGGTCCGCGTGCCCGAGGCGACCCGCAAGAACCTGGACGACATCCAGTCGCTGCCCATCCTGCTGCCCGAAACCGAAGGCCAGTTGCGCCGCCAGGTGCCGCTGGCCCGGGTCGCGCAGATCCGCCTGACCGAGGGCCTGAACGAGATTCGCCGCGAGAACGGCAAGCGGCGCGTGGTGGTGCAGGTCAACCTGGCGGGCCGCGACGCCGGTTCTTTCGTGCAGGAAGCGCAGTCCAAGATCGCGCAGCTCCAGCTGCCCGCCGGCTATTACCTGGAATGGGGCGGCCAGTTCGAAAGCCTGCAGGCGGCCTCGCAGCGGCTGTCCATCGTGGTGCCGATATGTTTCCTGGCCATCTTCGGACTGCTCTACATGGCCCTGGGCGGGCTGGGCCGCGCGCTGGCCGTGTTCCTGGCCGTGCCGCTGGGCCTGGCCGGCGGGGTCTACACCCTGGCGCTGACGGGCATCAATTTCTCGGTCTCCGCGGCGGTGGGCTTCATCTGCCTGGCCGGCGTGGCGGTGCTCAACGGCCTGGTCGTCATGTCGGCCGTGCGCACCCACACCGAAGCCGGGCTGCCGCTGGCCGACGCCATCCGCGAAAGCATGAAGGAGAAAATGCGCGCGGTGATCATGACGGGCTTCGTGCCGGCCATCGGCTTCGTGCCCATGGCGCTGGCCATGGGCACCGGGGCGGAAGTGCAGAAGCCGCTGGCGACGACGGTGATCGGCGGCCTGATCGCCGCGACGATCCTGACGCTGCTGGTGCTGCCGGCCATCGCCAGGGTGGTGCTGGGATCGAAGAAGGAAGAGGAAGGCGGGCCCGCCGGCACGGCCCGGCCGCAACCGGGAGAAGCGCTGTGAACGCATCCGACATGAAACTGCTGCGCATCTACACCGACGAATCCGCCTACGTGGGCGACCGGCGGGTGTTCGAATACATCGCCTCGGCCGCGCGCGACGCCAAGCTGGGCGGCGTGACCGTGCTGGAAGCCCTGCTGGGCTTCGGCCATGCCGCGCAGATCCACCGCAGACACGTGCTGGAAAACGACCGCGCGGTGGTGGTGGAGATCGTCGACACCGAGGCGAAGCTGCGCGCCTTCGCCGCCTCGCTGGAGCAGGTCACGGACATCGGCCTCATGACGCTCGAGGCGGTGGAAGTGCTGGGCGGAAAGGCCTGGGGCGCGCGCGTCTCGAACCAGACAGAAATGTAATTTTGCGGACCGTATGTTGTCGCGGGCGGCCGATTAGAGTGGTGCATCGCATTATCGATTGCTCCCATGCACGCATTGTTTTCCGAAGCGCCGGCGCCGGCGCGATCCGCCACCGCCTCCGACGCGATCTGCCTGTCCGTCGTGATTCCGTTTCTCAACGAGCAGGAAGTGCTGCCGTTGTGCCTGGAACGCCTGCGGCCCCTGCTGCAGGACCAGGGGTATCCGTATGAACTCGTTTTCGTGGACGACGGCAGCACCGACGCCAGCGTCGCCCTGCTGACGGCGGCGGCGCGCCACGATCCGACGCTGCGCATCGTGCGCCTGAGCCGCAACTTCGGCAAGGAGGCCGCCATGTCGGCCGGCCTGGCGCATGCGCGCGGCGCCGCGGTGATCGTGCTCGACGCCGATCTGCAGGACCCGCCCGAGCTCATCCCGGCAATGATGGAAGCCTGGCGCGCGGGCGCCGACGTGGTGTCCATGCGGCGCCGCTCGCGGCAGGGAGAAGGCCTGCTCAAACGGCTCTCGGCCTATGCCTTTTACCGGTTGTTGAGCCGCCTGAGCCGTTCCACGATTCCCGCCGACACCGGCGATTTCCGCCTGATGAGCCGGCGCGCCGTCGACGCCCTGCTGAGCCTGCCGGAGCGCTGCCGCTACATGAAGGGCCTGTACGCATGGGTCGGCATGCCCACCACGGTGATCGACTACGACCGCGCCCCGCGCGCGGCCGGCGCCACCAAGTGGAATTACTTTTCCCTGTTCGGCCTGGCGATGGAGGGCATTACCTCTTTCTCGACCACGCCGCTGCGCTGGGCCACGGCCATTGGCGCGGTGATCGCGCTGCTGGGCGGCGGCTTCGGCGTGGCCATCGTCCTGAAGACGCTGCTGTACGGCGACACGGTGCCGGGCTATCCCTCGCTGATGGCCATGATCACCGTGCTCAGCGGCATCCAGCTGCTGACCATCGGCCTGCTGGGCGAGTACCTGGGCAAGACGTACATGGAATCCAAGCAGCGCCCCGTCTATCTGGTGCGCGAGGTGATCGAACCCGCCGCGGCGTCCGGCAGCATGCGCGCCAACGTGGAGATCCTCGATGCCCATCGGCAATAAGCGCTTCCTGATCGTCCTGGGTCTCGTCATCGTGGCCCGCCTGTTCGCGATGGCCGCGATTCCGCTGGCCGACACCTCGGAGCCGCGCTACGCGGAGATCGCGCGCCTGATGGCGGCTTCGGACGACTGGATCACGCCATGGTTCGAGCCGGGCGTGCCGTTCTGGGGCAAGCCGCCGCTGGCCTTCTGGGCCCAGGCCCTGAGCATCGAGCTGTTCGGCCTGAGCGAGTTCGCGCTGCGGCTGCCCACGTTCGCGGTCATGGCGCTGGTGGCCGGCCTGGTCTACGCCGCCGCCCTCGCCGGCTTCGGCCGCCAGACGGCGCGCTGGTCCACCCTGGTGCTGGCGACGATGCTGCTGCCGCTGCTCTGCGCCGGCGCCGTGCTGACCGATCCGTTCCTGGCGCTGGGCGTGGCGCTGCCGATGCTGGCGCTGCTGGTGCCGCCGCCGCGCCTGAACGCATTCTGGCGCTATGGCTTCTTCGTGGGGCTGGCCATCGGCCTGCTGGCCAAGGGCCCGCTCGCGCTGGCGCTGGTCGGCGGCGTGTGCGCCGCCTGGGCGCTCTGGTCGCGCGAGGCGCGCGCCAGGCTGGCCGCCCTGCCCTGGCTGGGCGGGCTGGGCTTGATGCTGGCCCTGAGCCTGCCCTGGTACGTCGCGGCCGAACTGAAGACGCCGGGTTTCCTGAACTACTTCCTGGTGGGCGAACACTTCATGCGCTTCGTGGATTCGGGCTGGGCAGGCGACCGCTACGGTTCGGCGCATGCCCGCCCGTGGGGCGCGATCTGGCTGGACTGGCTGGCGGCCGGCGCGCCCTGGAGCCTGCTGTGCGTGGCCGCCATCGCCGCGTTGGCCTTCAGCCGCCGCGCGCGCCAGGCCGCAACGAACCGCCTGCGCGAACCGGCGGTCAAGCTGCTTGTCCTGTGGGCGCTGGCCGCGCCCGGGCTGTTCACGCTTTCGGGCAATATCCTGTGGACCTATGTGCTGCCCAGCCTGCCCGCCGCGGCGCTGGGCCTGGGCCTCTGGCTGGCGCGCGTCCAGCCCGCGGGGCGCGCGCGGCTGGCCGGCCATGCGCTGACGGCGGCCCTGCTGCTGATTCCGGCGGCGGCCGTCACGCTGGGCGTGCTGGGTATCTACGACGAGCAGCGGTTCAAGTCCGAAAAAGGCCTGATCGCGGCGGCCGGCCGGATTCTCGCGCCGGGCGAGACGCTTTACTTCGTCGGCTCGGAGCCGTTCTCCGCCCGCTTCTATTCGCGCGGCGCCACGCGGCTTCTTTCCTGGCAGGGCGCGGCAATCGCCGCGCCCGGGCCTGCGCGCCGCATGCTGGTGGCCGTGCCGCGCGGCAAGTCCTGGCCGTTGCTGCAGCAGCCCGGCATAAGCGCCCAGGCGCGCTATTCCAGCCGCCGTTTCACGCTGTACGAGTTGACGGGCGCCGCCGCCCGGCAGCCGGCGTCCGGCGCCGATTGAAGCGGACCGTGCCACCATGCAGCGGCGCATCGTATTCTGCGGCGACGACTTCGGCCTGAACGCCGGCGTCGATGCCGGCATATTGGAACTGGCGGGGCTGAACCGGCTCAGCGCGGTCAGCTGCCTGGCGCATGGGCCCTCCTTCGCCGCTCACGGGCCGGCGCTGCGCGACGCCGGCCTGGACGTCGGGCTGCATTTCAATCTCACGGAGCGCTTCGGATCGACCGCCCAGCCCGAGGTGCTGGCGCCGGGAAAACTGCTGGCGCGGGCCTGCTCGGGCCGCCTGGATTCCGCCTGGATCGAGCGGCAGCTGCGGGCGCAGCTGGAAACTTTCGAGCGGGTGCTGGGCCGCGCGCCGGACCATATCGGCGGCTACCGGCAGGTCCACCAACTGCCGGCCGTGCTGCCGGCGCTGCTGGGCGCGCTGCGCCGGCACTATGGGAACGGCCCCAGGCCCTGGCTGCGCCACACCGCAGCCGGATCGCAACACGGCATCCCGATGGCGGATTGCGCCAGGGCCCGGCTGATCGGCGCGCTTGGCGCCCGCGGCGTCGAACGCGCCGCGCGCCGGGAAAACTGGCCGATCAACCGTCGCATGCACGGCATTTATGACATGCGCGGCGGCGCGCGCCGCTATGCGGGACTGCTGCAGCGCTGGCTGGACAATGCCTGCGACGGCGACCTGCTGGTCTGCCACCCGGCCGGGCCGGGCGCGCAGGATGCGCGGGCGGCCCAGCGCCAGGCGGAATTCGAGGTATGGAGGCGGCCGGAAATGGCCGAATGGCTGCGGCGCAACGGCATACGTTGCGCACGGCTGGGCCGGTATTGAAGTTACTGCGTGCGCCGCTGCAGTTCCTGCTGGTATTCGGGGCCGCTGCGCATGCGCAGATACTCGGCCTGGGCGGTGCGATATTCGCGGCTATAAATATCCGGCGTATTGTTTCCGCGCCAGAATTTATCCATGCCCGCGCGCTTCCATATCGCCAGATCGGCCAGCACTTCGGCGCGGGTAAGTTCGCCTTTCTGCGCAAAGGTTTTGTCGGAATTGGCGGCGCCGGCATATACGGACTGCGCGGCGATCAAAGCCAGTGCGGCGGCCAGATATTTAGTAGTCGTCTTCATGCTTTACTCCATCAGTGGGCGTTCAACCAAGGGGTAAAACAAATTCTAAATATCGGGTTCTGGCTAAATGTCGACCGGGAAATTACTTTTTGGTCATCGCTGCGCAGGTTTCCGATAAACCGGTTTGGCGCCGCTGGCGGCCGTAAAAAAACCGCGCATACCATGATCCTGCATGGTATGCGCGGCCGGAATGCCTCATCCCTTCGCGGAGGATGGAGGTCACGCCCTGAACGATTCCCGCAAATGCCGACACGGTTGAACTCGACAACAGCCGCATCGGCATTCCGGAACCGTCATTGCAGATTCTACGGATGTCCTCCCGACAGAATCCGGACAGCTTGATTACTTTTTAGTATCCGGAATGTCGAATTCAGTCGAAAACGTCGAACAGCACGTCGGCCACGATGGCGGTGGCGACGGCCACCAGAATCAGGTCGGAACCGGCCACCCGCCATTCATAGCCGGGATAAACCGGCAGGCGCGCCAGCATCGGTCCGGGCACCATTTTCTTGGCGATTCCCGGAGGCAGCGGTTTGCCGCGAGCCAGATTCTTGCGCACGCCCGGCGGCAGCGAACTGTAGCCGGACAGCCCGTATTCCTGTGCGTACCCGCGGGCGGTGGTGATCGTGATGCCGGCGTGGCGCAGCGTGACGTCGCCGCCGCCCTTGTTTCCGCCTCCCGAGGAATTGCCGTGGCCGTTATTGTCCTTGCCGCTATTGCCCTTGCCGCTATTGCCCTTGCCGCTATTGCCTTTGCCCTGCCCCTGCCCGGCGTTGTCCGGCTTGCCCTTGCCGTCGGGCGGCGCGGCCAGGACCTGGCCGGCCGCGAAGGCGCAGCACAGAATGGCGGCGGCAACATGCTTGAGTGCGGGACGACGTTTCATGGATGGCTCCTCTCAGCCGAAAGACTGCACCGATTCTAGAGCGGGTCCAATCTTTTGGCGTAGAGGCAAAACCGATAAATATGTAAGCAGAATGCGCTTCACGCCGGCCGGACGGCCAGCCGTTTCAACGCCGCCAGCCCCAGCGCCGGCCCAGGCGCCAGGATCAGGAAGACATACTGCGGGCCGACGGCATCTATCAGGCGGGCCAGCAGCGCGATGGCGGCGATGGTGATCGAAAAGCCGATGCAGTTGGCGATGGTCAGCGCCGACCCGACCAGCGCCGGCGGGGCGAAACGCGCATTCAGCGTCGAGAACTGCGGCGAATCGCCAACGATGACCACGCCCCAGAACAACAGGAATCCGAGGAACACCGGCAGCGGCGCCGCGAAGGCCAGCGGCGAGACCAGGCAGCACAGGCCGGACGCCCCCAGCTGCATGAACGCGACGCGCGCGCTGCCGATCCGGCGCGACAGATAGCCGCCCAGCGTACAGCCCAGGAAGCCCGCGCCGATGGCCGCAAAGCTCCATACCGATACCGCCGCGCCGTCGCCGCCCAGGCGCGCGGCCAGCAGCACCGGCAGAAAGGCGTAGAACGCGTACAGCTCCCACATGTGGCCGAAATAGCCGAAAGCCGAGGCGCGGAAGTCCGGCGATCGGAAGATCTCGACGAAGGCGGCCGGGTCGAATTTCGCGCCGGCGCGCAGATGCGGACCGTCTGGCACCAGCAGCAGGATCGCCAGGCCGCCGGCCACGGCGATCGCCGACACCGACAGGATGACGCCCTGCCACGGCAGGTCGCCGCCCAGGCCGCGGATCAGGTGGGGCAGCGCCGTGCCCAGCACCAGCGCGCCGACCAGCCAGCCCAGCGCCAGCCCGAGGTCGCGGTCGTACCAGCCCGAAGCGATCTTCATGCCCACCGGATACATGCCCGCCAGGAAAAAGCCGGTGGCGAAGCGCGCCGCCAGCAGCGGCAGCAATTCGCCGCCGGCGGCCAGCGTCGCGGCGTTGGCCGCCGCGCCGGCAAGCGTGGACAGAAAGAACAGCCTGCGCGGCGAATAGCGGTCGGCAAGCGCCAGCCAGGCGAAGACCAGGGTGCCGGCGATGAAGCCGAGCTGCACGGCAATGGTGACGTCGCCGACCGCCGATTCCGGCAGGCCGGCGCTGCGGCTGAGGTCGGGCATTACCGCATTGCCGGCGAACCACAGCGAGGTGGCGGCGAATTGCGACAGGACGATGGTCGGCAGGATGCGGGCAGGAACGGCGGGCAAGGCGGATACTCCCCACGACGTTTTGACGGTCTGAACGCGCTGCGCCGTCCGTTGCGGCAATGAGCCCGTATCGTAGCAACTTTTCCAGCCGGCGCGGCGACGACACGGGCCCGCGGGCCTCAGTACTTGAAGCTCAGGCGCGCCCAGAACGTGCGGCCCGGCTCGTTGACCGCCGTGTTGGCGGCATAGCCGAAACCGGCGTTGCCGGCCAGGTTCAGGTGCTCGCTGTAGGTCTTGTCGAACAGATTGTCCACGCCCACCGACAACTGCACCTGCTTGTTGACCGCGTAGCCGCCATTGATGGACAGCACGCCGAAACCCGCGCTGGGGCCGAAGTCCTTGCCGACCACGTTGCCTTCGTTCAAGGCGTAGCGCTTCTGCGCCGCCACGATGCGCCACAGCGCGCCGGCCGACCAGGTGCCGTCGTCATAGGCGGCGCTGAGCCGGGCTTCCAGCGGCGGCATCTGCGGCAGCGGCCTGCCGTCGCTGCGGTTCTGCCCCCAGGCATAGGCCAGCGTGGCGCCGAGTTTCCAGCTGGGCGCGACCCGGTAGGACGCGCCCAGCTCGCCGCCGGCGATCCTGGCGTTCACGTTGGTGGCCTGGGACGACGGCCCCATCATGCCGCCCGAGGTGTAGTTGAACAGGATGAAGTCGTCGACGTAGCCCGCATAGCCCGACACCCAGGCGTCCAGGTCATCGGTACGGTATTGCGCGCCGAAGTCCAGCTGCGTCGTCTTCTCGGGCCGCACGCCGTCGAAGGCGTTGACGGAACCGGCCGGCCCGCGGTTGGGCGAGAACAGCTCCCAGTAGTCGGGGAAGCGCTCCACGTGTCCCAGGCCTACGTAGAGGGTGGCGGGCACGGCTTTGAGGTCATGCTCGTAGCGCAGGAAACCGCTGGGCAGTGTGTCGCGGCGGCGCTCGTCCGCGGTGGGATTGGGCATGGGCATCATCGAACCCGTGGTCTGGCGGAAGTCCTTGGCCGAGGCCCAGTCCACGCGCGCGCCGCCGATGATGCGGCTGCCGGGCGCGGCGCGCCAGGTCAGTTCGCCGAACAGCCCGGTATTGGAGAAGTCCGCGTCCTTGATCCACGACTGGCTGCGGTACGACATCGCGCCCATGCCGTTGCGGTAGCGATGGCGGCTCTGCTGGAAATCCATGCCGGTCACCAGCTCCACGTCGGCGGACAGGTTCCAGGTGCCGGCGAAGCGCCCGCCCCAGGTGGCGCGGTCCACGTCGGAAGCCATGCGCATGGGCATCGAACTCATCGGGTCGGGCGAGCGCAGCGTGTAGTTATCCATCACGTGGTCGGCGTAGTTGTAGTAGAGCTGCGTCTCGACCCGATCGAGCACGGTCCCGATGTTGCGCTTCTCGAAGCGCAGGCCGAAGGTCTCGCGCTTGAACTGCGCGCCGTCCATGCCGCGCCCGGCATAGCGCGCCTCGCCATCGCCGGTGCCGGCGGTCAGTTCGTACAGCGTGTCGGCGTCGGGCGTGAAGCCCAGCGTGACGTCGGCGTTCCATTTGTCCCAGCGCGACGGCACCGTATTGCCGTCGCCGTCCTTGTAGTCCTGCGAGTGGGAATGGTTGGCCGTGAAGCGGGTGTAGACCTTTTCGTTGCCCACGGTCAGGTCGGCCGCCTGGTCGTTGCGGCCGAACGACCCGCCCAGCAGGCTGCCGTCGAATCGCACGCCGGCGCCGGTGAAGCGCGGCGTGTCGCGGTCGAACTTGATGGTGCCGGCCGACGCGCCCGGCCCCCACAGCACCGTCTGCGGTCCCTTGATGACGGTGAGCTGGTCGAAGTTCTCCGGAGAGATATAGGAGCTGGGCGCGTCCATGCGGGCGGGGCAGGCGCCGGGCATGGAGGCGCCGTTGGTCAGCAGGTTCAGACGCGAGCCGAACATGCCGCGCAGCACCGGATCGCCGTTGGTCCCGCCGTTGCGTATGGCCGAGAAGCCGGGAATGGTCTTGAGATAGTCGGTGCCGTCGCTGGCCGGCAGCGGTTGGCGCGGGATTTTCGGATCGGTGGTGAAGGTCAGCGGCGCGCTGGGCGCCACGCCGGTGATGACCACCGTGTCCATGGTGGGAGCGGCGTTGGCGTCGGCGGCCTGCGCGCCTGCCGGGAACAGGGCGGCCAGCGCGGCGGCCAGGCCGGCCGTGCGCAGGAGTTCGTCTTTCTTGTACATGTCGGGCTCTATCGGAATTCTTGTCGGACACCCGCGTGCGACGGCCGCGCCAAAGCGGCGCCGCTGCGCAGTGTCGGGAATCAGGTCGGCGCGCGTGCGTGCCTGCGCGCGCGGCCGGCGGCCGCGCACGCAACGCATCGAAGGCGCAGGAAGACGGTCAGGCGGACGGCGGCGGGGCGCGCGATTTCTGCGGCAGCCGCGCCAGCGCGCTGGAGAAATGGACCGCGACGCTCGGGCGCGGCAGGACGGGCGCGGCCTCGGGCAGCAGCCATGCCAGCACGAAAAGCTCGGGCAGCGTGGCGCCGGACAGCATGGCGCAGCCGGCGACGCAGCAATGCGGCAGGGAGCCGCTGTGCTGGCTGGCGTCCTGGGTGGCGCCGGAGATATCGAGGGAGACGACGCGCGGCCCGCTGGCCGTGCAGACGATGGTGGTGGCGGTCCTGCCTGGCGCGGGGCCCGGCGAGGCCATCGAGGAAGATGCGATCAACGCCTGGAACACGAACAGCAGCGCTGCCGCAAGCGCGACCCACCGTCTGTTGGCGTTGATAGCTGTATGCATTCGTATTTCCCGATGAGCGCAGATGGTATCACGCAGGGGCGTAGCAGACGCCCCGGGGAAATCCGGGCCGATATGATCTGGAACAAGAACCGGCGCCGCCGCGCGGATGCGGCGGCGCCGGGCGCTTCAGCACGTCACGGCGTGACGATGTTGAACCAGAACTCGAAGTTGTCGAGCGCGGCGAACATGTCGGTGATCTTCTGCTGGTCGCCGCTGACCTGCACGTCGCCCTTGGCGATGGCGTCCTTGAGCGTGGTTTCCTTGAGCATCATGCGGTTGAGCGTGTCGCGGCTGAGCGTCATGCTGGCCGTGGGCTCCTTGGCCTGCTTGCCCTCGGTATGGTTGAGCACGCTGTTGACCATCTCCAGCGTGTACTTCTGCCTGGTGTCGGTGAAGTCCAGGTTCAGCACCACGTGCTTGCCCGCCGCCTTGTCACGGTTCAGGCGCACCGCGAAATAGTCGAACAGCATGTCCAGCGTCATCGCGCGCACCGTGTCCGCGCTGGCGGTGTCCGGCGTCGGCAGCTTCTGCACGCCTTCGCGCAGTTCCTTGGCGCCGGTCAGGTAGAAGTTGCGCCACGGCCCGCTCTCGGCCTGGTAGCCCATCTGTTCGAGCGCGTCGGCCTGCAGGTTCCTGGCCTCCTGGTTGTTCGGATCGGCGAAGACCGCGTAGTTCACGACTTCGGCCACCCAGCGGTAGTCGCCACGCTTGTAGTACTCGCGCGCCTTCTTCAGGATGGCCGGCACGCCGCCCATCATGTCGACGTAGCGCTTGGAAGACTCTTCGATGGGCAGGGTGTGCAGCGTGGCGGGATTGCCGTTGAACCAGCCGAGATACAGCACGTAGGTGGCGCGCACGTCATGGTTCACGGAGCCGTAGTAGCCGCGGTTCGAGAACTTGGTGGCGATGGACTCGGGCAGCTTGACCTTCTCGGCGATTTCTTCCTTGTTGTAGCCCATGTTGGCCAGGCGCAAGGTCTCGTCGTTGATGTAGCGGTACATATCGCGCTGCATGCCGAGCTGTTCCTGGACTTCCTTCTTGCCCCACACCGGCCAGTGGTGCATGGCGTACATGACTTCGACGTCGTCGCCCCACAGCGCGAGCGCCTGGTTCAGGTACTTGGACCAGGCCAGCGGATCGCGGATCTTGGCGCCGCGCAGCGAATACGTGTTGTGCAGCGTATGGGTGGAATCCTCGGCCGTATTCAGCGCCTTCTTTTCCTTGATGTAGTAGAGCATCTCGGCCGGCGCTTCGCTGCCGGGCGCATAGAGGAATTCGTAGGTCAGGCCGTCGATGGTGCGCGTCTCGCCAGTCTTTTCGATGATGTCCGTAGGCGGAATCAGCGTGACGGTCCCGGCCGAGGTGGTCGTGCCCAGGCCCGCGCCGACCTGTCCGGTGGCGCTGGGCGCCAGCAGGTTGCCGTACATGTAGGATGCGCGGCGGCTCATGGCGTTGCCGGCCATCACGTTCTCGGCGACGGCGTGTTCCAGAAAGCCCAGCGGTGCATAGATCTTGACCTTGCCGGCCTTGACGTCGGCCTCGTCCACCACGCCGCGCACGCCGCCATAGTGGTCGACGTGGCTATGGGTGTAGATCACCGCCACCACGGGCTTCCTGGGACGGTGCTGGTAATAGAGGTCCAGGGCGGCCTTGGCGGTTTCCGCCGAAATGAGCGGGTCCATGATCGTCAGGCCTTCCTTGCCCTCGACGATCGTCATGTTCGACAGGTCGTAGTTGCGCACCTGGTAGATGCCGTCGGTGACCTGGAACAGACCCGAGATGTTCAGCAGCTGGGACTGGCGCCACAGGCTGGGATTGACGGTGTCCGGCGCCGGCGCGCCTTCCTTGATGAAGTCGTACTTGGCCGGGTCCCATATCAGGTTGCCCTGCTCGCCCTTGATGACTGTGGCCGGCAGCGGCGCGATGAAACCTTTGTGCGCCAGTTCGAACGAGGTCTTGTCGTCGAACGGCAGTTCCTTGAGCAGGGCCGCGTTGGCGTCCTTGGTCGCGGCCTCCGCGGGCTTGGCCTGCTCGGCCGACCACGCGCCGCCGGCCAGCGAAAACGCCAGCGCGGTCAACGCCGCCTGCGCCAGCCGTCTCTTGGGCGCGCGGGAACGTGTTTGGATATCGGGAAAAACAGCTGCACCGCGGTCTAACTTCATCATGACATGCGCTCCAGACGTGTGGAATGGATGGCCGCGCGGTAACGCGGGATCAGTCAGGCAATGAGGTCGTGCAAATGTGTGCGTTGTTTGCATAAATCGTACACAAGATTTCGCGTAATACAACGGCCAATGCTACAAATGCAACGGCGCCGCGCGATGGCCGCGCCCTTCCTTTCCACGATGCACATTCTGTGCGGGAGCGACGATGATCGAACGGCGTGGCGCGGCATCCGGCGGCAAGCGCAAGATCGGCCTGCTGGCCGTGCTCACCTTGCTGGCGGTCCTGGGCGTGTGCGTGGGCTTCGGCAACGCGCTGTATTCCGGGTACCAGGTGCAGAAGGCGCAGGTGCTGGCGAACTCGCTGGCGTCCAACCGCGTCTATGCCGAAAAGCTCGCGCAGGTCATCGACGTCTATGTCGACGCCGTGCATCTGCAGCTGCGCGCGGGCGCGCGCCAGCTAGCGCTTCTGGAAAACGATGCGCCCGCCGCGCGCGCCGAACTGCAGCGCCTGGCCAGCCAGGCCGACGCCGTGCACGCGGTCTGGCTGGCCGACGCCGAAGGCCGCGTCATCGACGGCACCGCCGGCGGCGTGCGGCGCCTGGCCGAGCTGGGCGTGGACGAATTGCGCGCGGGCCAATGGATATGGCTGCGTCCGGCCGGCGCGGCGCTGGTCGTGGTGGAGCCGGTGATGCGCAGCGGCGGCGCGGCCGGCTATGTGGCCATGGCGGTGGCGCTCGACGCAGGCAGCGGCATGGACCGCGTGATCAGCGGCCAGGTGCCGGCCGACGGTACCTCGGTGTTCCTGGTCAACCAGGCGGGCGACGTGCTGTATCGCCGTCAAAGCGCCCGCAGCGCGCTGGTGCTGGCCCGGCTGGCGCCCATACGCGAGGCCGGCGCCGCGCCGCTGCAGGACGCGGCCGGCGAGACGGTGCTGACCGGCTACGCGCCGCTGGCGCAAGGACGCTGGGCCATCGTCACGCAGCGCACGCTGGACCACGTGCTTTCGCCGCTGCGCGCCCTGCTGGCGGAATCGTTGCGCTTCGCGGTGCCGGCCTTCGTGCTGACGCTGGCGCTGGTGTGCGCGCTGGCCTACGCGGTGGCGTCGCCGCTGTCGCGCCTAAGCCGCGCGCTGGTGCGCGGCCAGGACGCGGGCCGCGACCTGGACCGGCTGCCGGCCTGGTACGCCGAAGCCGACACGCTGCGCGAAGCCGTCAAGACCACGCTGGCCCAGCACCGGCGCGAAGTGGGTCGCCTCAACCGCGAAACCCTGACCGACCCGATGACCGGCCTGATGAACCGCCGCGCGCTGGACGAGGCGCTGGCGGACTACGAGGACAAGCAGGAGCCGTTCGCCGTCATCGCGCTGGACCTGGATCACTTCAAGCGCATCAACGACACCCATGGCCATGCGGTCGGCGACCAGGTGCTGATCGCGCTGGCGCAGGCGATGCGCGAGGGACTGCGCGGCCCTGACCGGCCGTTTCGCACCGGCGGCGAAGAGTTCATCGCCCTGCTGCCCACCGACCGGCCCGAACAGGCCGCGGAAGTCGCCGAACGCCTGCGCGCCGCGGTCGCCGCCCGGCCCATGCCCGAAGGCGTGGGCGCGGTGACCGTGTCGATCGGCGTGGCCCTGTGGCCCCGCGACGGCGCCGCGCCGCAGGCCGTGATCGAACGCGCCGACCAGGCGCTGTATGCATCCAAGCAGGACGGGCGTAATCGCGTCACGCTGTGGCGCGCATCGTGAGCCGGCCGCGCCTCGCGGCTGTTGCGGACGGACGACAACGTAACAGGCGGTAGTGCCCCGGCGGACGCGCTTTCCCGTGCGAGGATCGCCCTGTTCCCTCGTGCCATCCCCCGTTCGCCGCCCGGCGGCGTCGCGAATGTGACGACATATTTCCTTGCGTGTTTATCGAAAGGAAATATTCCGTCACGTATTACCAATGCTTTCAATCGATAATTCTCGCGAGTAAATGCCACCGGATGGGGGGCCGCCCGCGATGAAAGTCCTGTCCATATTCGGCACGCGCCCCGAGGCGATCAAGATGGCGCCGCTGGTCGCGGCGCTGCAAAGCGAACCCCGGATCGACAGCGTCGTCTGCGTGACCGGCCAGCACCGCGAGATGCTGGACCAGGTGCTGGCGCTGTTCGAGCTGCATGCGCAGCACGACCTGGACATCATGGTGCCGAACCAGACGCTCAACGGACTGTATGCGCGCCTGATCAGCCGCGTCGACGGCGTGCTCGAGGCCGAACGGCCGGACTGCGTGCTGGTCCATGGCGACACCAGCACGGCCTCGGCCTGCGCGCTGGCCGCCTTCCACCGGCGCGCGCGCATCGGCCACGTCGAAGCGGGCCTGCGCACCGGCAACCTGGCGCTGCCCTTCCCCGAGGAAATGAACCGGCGCGTGGTCGACGCGGTCGGCGACTGGCTGTTCGCCCCCACCGCCGAATCGCGCGGCAATCTGCTGCGCGAAAACCTGGCGGGGCGGATCACCGTGACCGGCAATACCGTCATCGACGCGCTGGCCGCGACCTGCGCCAAGCTGGCCGCGCCCGGGCCGCTGGCGCGCGAGCTGGCCGCGCGCTACGCCTGGATCGACCCGTCGCGCCGCCTGTTGCTGGTCACCGGCCATCGGCGCGAGAGCTTTGGCGAGGGCTTTCGCAACATCTGCGCGGCGCTGGCGGGACTGGCGCGGCGCGACGACCTGCAGATCGTCTATCCGGTGCACCTGAATCCGCAGGTGCGCAACGTGGTCATGAAAGAACTCGGCGGCCTGGGGAACGTGCATCTGATCGAACCGCTGGACTACCTGGATTTCGTGTGGTTCATGCAGCGCGCCTATCTGATCCTGACCGATTCCGGCGGCGTGCAGGAAGAGGCGCCCTACCTGGGCAAGCCGGTGCTGGTGATGCGCGAGGTCACCGAACGTCCGGAAGCGGTGCGCGCGGGCACGGTGGCGCTGGTCGGCACCGACACGCAGCGCATCCTCGCCGAAGTGAGCCGGCTGCTCGACGATCCCGAGCTGCACGCGGCCTACTCGCGCCGCATCAATCCCTATGGCGACGGCCGCGCGAGCCGGCGCATCGTCGATGCGCTATGCGGCCGCGCCGTCGCCGAATTCGATCCCTACGGCCCGGCCGCCGGCTAGTCCCTGTTCCCGCGATACTCCCCTGCCCGGAGCCCTCATGTCTCACGCCCCGCACTCCTCCGCCCGCCTTCTCCGCCGCGCCCTGGTGGCCGCCGGGCTGCTGCTTCCCCTGGGCGCCCTGGCCAGTCCCGCCGGCGACGCCTTGCGGCGCCAGGCCGACGACTGGGTCGCGCGGGAGGTCAGCCTGGAGGATCTGGGCATACGCGAGCCGGTGGTGCTCAGCAACAGCGACGCGCGCCAGGAGTTCTATCTGCCGGTGCCGCGCAGCGCGCCCATCGCCGATGCCGCGCTCGAATTCGACGCGCGCTACGCCAAGGGCGAGCCGGGCCGCACCAGCATGGTGTTGTGGGTGGACGGCGTGCCGCAGACCGCGCAGCGCATCGCCGACGGGGAAGGCTCGGCCGCGCGCAGCCTGAAGGTGGAGCGCCGCAGCCGCGAGACCGGCTTTCTGCGGTTGAGCGTGGACTGGCAATCGGACATCGGCCTGCGCCAGTGCGAGAGCAACCGCGCCACCGCCAACGCCCTGACGATCTCGCCGCGTACGCGGCTGAGCTACCGCTACGACGCTTCGGCCATCGACAGCCTGGACGAAGCCTGGGGCATGCTGCCCGCCCGGCCGGTGCTGATGGTGTCGGGCGCGCGGCTGGAGCAGCAGGCGTTCGACAGCGCCTGGCGTCTGGGCGTGGCGATGGAACGCAGCGGCAAGCGCGTGGCGGTCCGCGGCTTCCCGTCCGTGGGAGACGAGGTCGACACGCGCGGCCTGCAGGTCCCGGCCGGGCTGGGGCAGGTCGCGGCCTTCGCCGCGCTGGCCGGCGGCGACAAGCACAAGCTCGCCAACCCCGCCGAAATCGGCGCGCTGCTGGTGATGGGCGCGCCCGCGGTCAGCGGGGACGTGGTGATCGCCGACGCCGCCTTGCGCGCCCGCTACAAAGAGGCGCTCGACGCCTTGCAGGCGCAGTTCGACTCGGACGCCGACGCGGCCCAGGCCTACAAGACGTGGCGCGCGCGGCGCATGCCGCTGGCCGACCAGGCGCTGCAATCCCGCGAGATCCGCGTGCTGCCGCTGGGACGCCAGCCCGCCATCGCGGTGGCCGCCGATGCCGGCGCACAAGGCGCGGGCGCGTTCGACAACGCCTGGCGCCGCATCCTGGTGACCCGCCAGGTCCAGGTGCAGGCGGCCACGCCGCCGCAGGCGCTGGACCACGGCGGCCTGCGTCTGAGCACGCTGGGCGGCTCGTCGGCCAGCTTCGACGTGGTGGCGCGCGGAGACTGGAACCTCAGCTTTCCGCTGGCCGCCGTGTCGGCCGACGGCGGCATGCCCGAAGAACTGGTGCTGGACCTGGCCGCCGCGCCCGGCGCTTCGTCCACCCGGCCGGTGGCCTCGGTGTTCTGGAACGGCATCCTGCTGGGCGCCAGGCAGATGGACGCCGACGGCAAGCCCGAACGCCTGACGGCGCGCGTGCCCGGCTATGCGCTGGGCGTGGCCAACACCGTGCGCGTGACGTTCCAGCGCCAGCCTGTCTCGGTGGACTGCAACGAGACGCCGCAGGGCTATCCCGTCAACGTGCTGCCCACCAGCCATGTGAAGCCCGGCCGCGCCCGGCCCGACGGCAGCTTCATCGGCCTGCTGCCGCTGCTGGCGGGCCATCCCGAACTGATCGTGCCCGACGCCTATCTGGCCGACGCCCCCGCGAGCCTCAAGCGCGTGATCGGCATCGCCGCGGCCAGCGGGCTGTCGGCCTCGCGCGCGGCGCTGTCGGTCGCGCCGGCCGGCCAGGCCGCCAGGCCGGGGCGTCCCTTCGTGGCGATGGAAGTGGCGCTGGACGGCGCCCAGCCGCAGGTCAAGGTCGCCGACCGCAAGCAGCTCACGGTCGCCGGCAAGCGCGCGACCTGGCTGGACATCTCGGGCCTGGACAAGCTCAGCACCGCCGAGGTCGTGAGCGCGGGCGGCCAGGACGGCGTGCTGTGGCACGCGCTGGGCCAGGAGCCGGGCCTGGACACGCCTTTCGTGCTCAACCGCGGCGACATCGCCATCATCGGCGCAGCCGGCCCGCTGGCCTGGATCGACAGCGCCAATCCCGGCGCAGGCCAGGCGCCGGGCGCGGGCGACAGCGCGTTCTTCGAATGGCGCCGCTATCTGTCGTGGGGCGTGCCGGCGCTGAGCGTCGGGCTGCTGGTGCTGCTGCTGATCCTGATCGCCGCGATGCGGATCAATCGCAGGAACAAGGGCCCCAAGTAATCCGGAGGCGGCGCCATGTCCTCGCTTTACTGGCCCTACCTCATCGCCGACTACTACCGCGGCCTGGAAATCGTGACCGCGGCGGTCGGCGTGATCATCCTGCTGTCGAGCCTGGACGACCTGTTCATCGACGCCTGGTACTGGCTGCGGCAGGCGCGCCGCGCGCTGACGGTCAAGCGCCGCTACGCGCCGCTGACCGCCGAACAGCTGCGCGCCAAGCCCGAGCAGCCGCTGGCCATCATGGTGCCGGCATGGCTGGAGTACGACGTGATCGCGTCCATGCTGGAGACCATGGTTTCCACGCTGGAATACAAGAACTACATGATCTTCGCCGGCACCTACCAGAACGACGAGCGCACCATCAAGGAAGTCGAGCGCATGCGGCGCCGCTACCGCCAGCTGATACGGGTGGAAGTGCCGCACGACGGCCCGACCTGCAAGGCCGACTGCCTGAACTGGATCGTGCAGGCGATCTTCGCGCAGGACGGCCGCCAGCCCGTGCCCTTCGCCGGCGTGATCCTGCACGACAGCGAGGACGTGCTGCACCCGCTGGAACTGAAGTACTACAACTACCTGCTGCCGCGCATCGACTTCATCCAGCTGCCGGTCACCTCGCTGGAACGGCACTGGTACGAGCTGGTCGCCGGCACCTACATGGACGAATTCGCGGAATGGCACACCAAGGACCTGGTGGTGCGCGAAAGCCTGTCGAAAATGGTGCCCTCGGCCGGCGTGGGCACCTGCTTTTCGCGCCGGGCCCTGACCGAACTGGCGGCGGAAACCCAGAACCAGCCCTTCAACACCGACACGCTGACCGAGGACTACGACATCGGCGCGCGCCTGGCGCAGCGCGGCATGCGCCAGATTTTCGGCAAGTTCGAAGTGGAGTACGTCGCCCGCCGGCGCTCGTGGTTCGGCCTGGGGCCCGAGAAAGTCTCGGCCATCTCGATGCCGCTGGGCGTGCGCGAGTATTTCCCCAACACCTTCCGCACCGCCTACCGGCAGAAGGCGCGCTGGACGCTGGGCATCGGGCTGCAGGGCTGGCAGCAGGTGGGCTGGACCGGCACGCTGGCCACCAAGTACCTGCTGTTTCGCGACCGCAAGGGGCTGGTCACCTCGTTCATCGCGATCCTGGCCTACCTGCTGCTGGCCAATTTCTTCCTGTTCTACCTGGCCGACCGCTACGGCTGGTGGACGGTGTATTACCCCTCGTACTTCCGGCCGGACGGCTGGCTGGTCACGCTGATGTGGGTCAACGCCGTCGCGCTGCTGCTGCGGGTCGTGCAGCGCGCCTATTTCGTCAACCGCATGTACGGCTGGGAGCACGCCCTGCTTTCCATGCCGCGGATGATCGTGGGCAACTTCATCAACGCCATGGCGGCGGCGCGCGCGTGGCGGCTGTTCATCGGCCATCTGATCACCGGCAAGCGCCTGGCCTGGGACAAGACCATGCACGACTTCCCGTCCACCGACCAGCTGAGCCAGCAGCGCCAGCGCCTGGGCGACCTGCTGCTGTCGTGGCAGGCCATCGACCACGCCGCGCTGGAACGCGCGCTGGAGATCCAGTCGCGCGAGAAACGCCCGCTCGGGGAGATCCTGATGGAACAGGGCTCGCTGGACCCGCATACCTTGCACGAAGCGCTCTCGTTCCAGCAAGGCGCCCCGGCCGACCCGCCCTCCCACAAGCCGTCTTCGCCATGACTATTCTTTCCCGCTCGCTGGCGATCGCCGCCCTGCTGACGTGCGCGGCGGCGGCCGGCGCCGCCGAACGGCCGCTCGACGGCGACGCCTACCAGCTCGCCGACCAGGCCTACAAACAGTACGACGCCGGCCACTACGAAACCGCCCAGGTCATGGCGGAGAACGCCATCCGGCTGCGGCCCGACGTGGCGCGGCTGCGGCTGCTCCTGGTCTACGCGCTGGAGAAACAGGGCAAGCGCCAGGAGGCGGCGCGCGCCGCCGACCGCGCGATCGCCGACGGCCTGGGCACGCCCGAACTGCGCCAGGCCCTGGCCGGCCTGCGGGCCGCGCCGGCCGCCGCCGTGCGCACGCCCGCGCCGCAATCCGCGCAGCAGCCCGCGCAACCGGCGCCCAGGACCGCCGCCCGCCCCGCCCCCAGGACCGCCTACCAGCGCGCCTATCCCGTGGCTGCGCGCGCCTACGCGGACTATGCGCGCCACGATTACGCTGCGGCCGCCGCCGGCGCCGAGCGCGCCTTCCGCGCCGTGCCGTCGCAGGGAGAATGGGCGTTGCTGTGGGTGGAATCGCTGGGCGCGCAGCAGCAGTTCGAAGCCGCCGGCCGCGCCGTCGACAGCGCGCTGGCGCTGGGCGCGCCCAACAAGGCCGCGCTGCGCGCGCGCAAGCAGGACTTGCAGCGGCAGATCGCCGCCAGCCGGATGCCGCCGGCTCCCGCCCCGGGCAGCGAGGCCGCCGCCGGCGCCTATGCCGCCTACGACCGCGGCGAATACCAGCAGGCCATCGCGCAGGCCCGCGAGGCCGTGGCGCAGGCGCCCGGCAATCCGGACTACGCCCGTCTGCTGACGACCACGCTGGCCGCGGGCAATCCGGCCCAGGCCGCCGAGGCGCGCGCCCGGCTGGACGACGAGATCGCCCGCCAGCCGGATTCGGCCGAACTGCTGGCGCAACGCGGCTACGTGCGCCAGCGCCTGGGCCAGCCGGCCGGCGCGGCGGACGATTTCGCCGCCGCGCGCGCCACCGGCAAGGCCCCGCCCCGCCTCATCCTGGACCAGGCCTATGCGCAATCGGCGATGGGAGACAACCGCGCCGCCACCGATACCCTCAAGCAGGCGATAGACCAGGACGACGCCGGCCAGCTGGGGCTGAACCCGCTGGAGCGCTACAACACGCGCAGCGCCATCGCCAACCTGTCGCGCGAATGGGGCGCGTCGTTCTCGGCCTCGTACCGCGGCGCGCGGCCGGCCAGCTCCAGCCTGGGCGGGGCCGCCATCAATACGCCCGGCGACGTGGTGTTCAGCACCGCCGAGATCTTCTGGCGCCCGCCCGAACTGAACAACCGCTGGGGCATGCTGGAAGCCTATGCGCGCAGCTCCAACACGCTGCACGACAGCGGCAGCACCTACGAATCGCGCCAGAACGTCGACCCCTGCACCGGCGAGCGCACGCCGGACGAACGCGACGACGAAGAGCGCTTCCGCGACAACCGCACGGCCTCGGGCATCCCCAGCACCATCGGCGCGCTGGGCCTGCGCTACCTGCTGGCCGACACCGGCGTGACCTTCGGCATCGAACGCCGCTTCTACCTGGGTTCGGCCACGCGCCAGGGCTATGCCTATCCCGAATCCAGCTCGGTCCAGTGCAATGCGCAAAAGGCCTTCCACCAGCAATACCCCGGCCTGGACGACCAGAGCGCGGTGGCGCGCTACAAGCTCAACGGCAACGCCGGCGGATGGATGACCTACGTCACCTATGGCTATTACCAGGGCCGCGAACTGCGCGTGGACACGCCCAGCTGGCTCACCATCGAGGGCTACGCGCAGGCCGGCTATGCCTGGGACGACAACAGCGGGCGCTATACCGCCTATTCGGTGGACTCGCGCGGCAACCGCCAGCAGGAACTGGGCAGCGCCTTCGGCCGCCTCAAGCGCGAGCAGGCTTTCCTGTCCGGCGAGCTGCGCGTGGGCCGCAGCTTCCGCGCGACCGCCATCAGCGACAAGCTGGTGCTGTTCCCCTATGCGGTGGTGGGCGCGGACTGGCTGTGGCAGAAAGACGTAGCCAAACTGGACGACATGCCGCTCTATGGCAGCCAGTCCGTGGTCCTGTCCAATCACGACAGTTCCTGGTCGCTGGGCGTGGGCCCGGGCTTCAACGTGCGCTACTGGTTCCGCGAAGACCACTACAACGCGCCGCGCTCCTACCTGGACCTGGGCGTGCAGTACCGGGCCAGCATCGGCGGCGGCGCGAGCGACCGCGCCAAGGGCTGGTTCATGAACATGACGCTGTCGTATTGACGCGCCGCGGCGCTACGGCGGCCATTGGCGCCTGAGGCGCTCGGCCTCGGGCGTGGGTCCGATGAGCCAGGGATCGGCGGCGAAGGCGGCCACGCGCTGCGCGCGATAGCCGCGCGCGATGCGCAGCTGCCTGCGGACGCGCGCGGCGTCGGCCGAGCGCGCGCGGAAGGTGGTGCCGTCCTGCCGTTCCGAGGGCAGTTCCTCGAACAGTTCCACGATCAGGTCGAACGGCGCGCGCCGCGCCAGCAGCATGCGGTGCAGCGGCTCCAGCGCATCGTAGGCGGCCATGCCCGCCACGCCCACGCCGTCCTGCAGCATGGGATGCAGCGGCGCCGCGTCCAGCAGCTCGCTCCACAGGTCGGCCAGGCTCAACGGCCCGGGCAGCTTGCTGTGATAGGTGGAGATCGGCAGGGCCGCGCCTGCCTGCTGCGCCAGCGGCGCGCACAGGCCGGCCAGCCATTCGCGCAGGCGCTGGCGGCGCTGCGGCGCGGCCCAGCTGTGCTGCTCGATTTCGTAAGGGATGTACCAGCCGCGAAACGCCGCGCGCCGCGGCCAAGGCGAGGAGCCGGCATAGTCCAGCGCGGCCGCGCCCGCCGCCTGCAGGAATGCGGCCAGCGCCGCGTCGTCGGGATCGCCCAGCTGCCGCCACCAGCGCTCGTCGTAGGGCAGGCCCAGCTGCAGGCCCATGCCCAGGCGCTCGGCCTCGTCGAAGATCAGCCCCAGCGTGGCGGCCGGCAGCTGCCACGGCCGGGGTCCGCCGCTGGCGCCCACCCATTGGATGACGATCTCGCGGAAACCCAGCCCGTGCATGGCGGCGATGCGTTCGCGCCATGCCTGCGGCGCCAGGTCCAGGTGGCTGGGCCACAACTGCCAGAACGTGCTTTGCGGCGACCAGGCCGGTGCGCATGCGGGCAGGCCGGCGGCGGCCGCCGCCAGGCCCAGGCCGCACAACAGGCGCCGCCGGCCGGAAGATGCGGGCTGGGACTGCCGGGCGATGGGAATCAGCCCGCGCGGTTGCCGAACATGCCCGACAGCGAGGCCAGCAGGTCGGCCGGGTTGAACTGCGGGCTGGCCGGCACCGCGCCGTCGGGCGTGGCCTGGTCCACCAGCTGCGGCAGCAGCGAGGCCAGCGAGCCCAGCACCGAATTCGTGTCCTGGCCGGTCTTGGCGGCCAGCTCATTGACCACGCCGGGGTCCAGCACCGAGCCCAGCTGGTCGGCGCTGACCGGCAGGTTCTGGCCGGTGCTTACCCAGGAGGAAACGATCTCGCTCAGGCCGCCCTTCTGGAAGGCGGCGATCAGTCCCGCCAGTCCGCCCGGGTAGTTGTTCAACTGCTCGATCAGCGCGGGCAACAGCGACGCCGAGCCCCCTTGCTGATTGCCGCCGGCCATCGAGGCCAAGGTATCCAATAGGCTCATCATCGTGCTCCAGAAAAATCGGAAAACCAGTATAGGCCCGAGTCCGGCGCGGCGGGCGTCATCCGGCGCTCGCGGTTGCAGATCTTTGCAAAGCTTGTCGTTGCCGGCCGTTTCAGTCGGCCGCCTTGGGCTGGGCCGCCCGCAGCGCCTGCAGCGACTTCAGGCCGGCGCGCCCGTCCGCGGGCAGGCCCAGCTCGCGCTGCGCCGCCTGCAAGGCGGCCCGGGTGCGCGCGCCTATCATGCCGTCGGGCTCGCCCACGTCATGGCCCCGCGCGATCAGCAGGCGCTGCAGTTCGCGGCGCTGGGCCCGCGACAGGCCCGGGTCGTCGGTCGGCCAGGCCTGGACCAGCGGCCCGCCGCCGCGCAGCCGGTCCGACAAATGGGCGATGGCGAGCGCGTAGCTTTCGGCGGCGTTGTAGGAATACAGGGCGTCGAAATTGCGCGTGACCAGAAAGGCCGGACCGTTGCGTCCCGCCGGCAGCAGCAGGCCGGCCGGCGCATCGCCCGCCGGCAAGGGCCGGCCGTCCGCGCGCGCCACGCCGCGCTGCGCCCAATAGGACATCGGGCGCTTGTTCTTGCGGCCGGACACGCCGGCGTCCAGTCCGGTGGGCAGCCGGACCTCGTAGCCCCAGTCCAGGGCCGGGTTCCAGCCCGCGCGCTTGAGGAAATTGGCGGTCGAGGCCAGCGCGTCCGGCACGCTGTCGACCAGGTCGCGGCGGCCGTCGCCGTCGAAATCCACCGCCAGCCGCAGGTAGGTGGACGGCATGAACTGGGTCTGGCCGAAGGCGCCGGCCCAGGACCCCGTCAGGCGTTCCGGCGCCATGCCCTCGTCCTGGATGATTTTCAGGGTGGCATAGAACTCGCCGCGGAAATAGGCCTGGCGGCGGCCGAAGCAGGACAGCGTCGACAGCGAGACCAGCAGCGGCCGTCCGCCCAGCGTGCGGCCGTAATTGCTTTCCACGCCCCAGACGGCGGCCACGGTGGCCGGGTCCACGCCATAGCGCGAGGCGGCCCGCTGCAGCTCGGCCTGCCAGCGCGCCATCGCCGCCTGGCCGTCGGCCACGCGTTCGTCGTCGACCAGTCCGGCCATGTAGTCCCAGATGGGCGTCTTGAATTCGGGCTGCGCGTCGAGCAGGCCGATCACCGCCATGTCGGGCGCCAGGCCCGCGGTATGGGTGTCGAAGGTCGCGCCCGACACGCCGGCCTTGAGGGCCGGCCCGCGCAGCTGCGCCAGGCAGGCCGCGAAGGGCTCGGCGGCCTGGGCCGCGAAAGCCGGCAGCGCCAGCGCGGCGCAGGCCAGCAAGGCGTGGGCAGGGATACGCTTGCGCATGGGTTCAGCCCTCCTGCAGCGCCGCGAGCTCGGCGTCGTCGAAGCCGGCGGCGCGGCGCGCCTCCAGGTTGAACGGCCCGCGCAGGCGCGGCGCGCCGTGGCGCCTGGCCAGTTCCGCGTAACAGGCGACGGGGTCCAGGCCCGATTGTTCGCACAGGCGCTTGTACCAGGCGTTGCCGATGGCGACGTGGCCGATCTCGTCGGCCAGGATGATGTCGACGATGGCCGCGCTTTCGCGGTCGCCGGCCCCGGCCAGCTTGTCGCGGATCAGCGGCGAGGCGTCCAGACCGCGCGCCTCCAGCGTGCGCGGCACCAGCGCCAGGCGCGCCAGCAGATCGTCGCGCGTGCGCTCCGCCATTTCCCACAGGCCGTTGTGGGCGGGGAAATCGCCGTAGGCGTGGCCCAGCGCCTCCAGGCGCTGCCTGAGCAGGTCGAAGTGATACGCCTCTTCGCGCGCCACGCGCAGCCAGTCGCGATAGAAGGCCTCGGGCATGCCTTCGAAGCGCCACATGATGTCCAGCGCCAGGTTGATCGCGTTGAACTCGATATGGGCCAGGGCGTGCAGCAGCGCCGCGCGCCCTTCCTGCGTGGCCATGGAACGCTGCCGGACTTCGGACGGCGCCACCAGCGGCGGCCGCGCCGGGCGGCCCGGCAGCGCGGCGTCGGGCGTGAACACCGCGTCGCAGTCCAGCGTTGCGGCGTCCGAAATGGCGCGCACCGCGGCCAGCTTGTCCTGCCACGCCGTGGCGGCCAGCGCCGCCAGGGCCTGTCCGCGCAGGCAATCGCGCCCATTACCGCCAGCCGGCGGCGCCGTCTTGATATCCATACTCCATCCCGCGCCGGAAAACGGCGCCTCGCCAAAAAACGCCACGGCTTCAACGCCGTGCAAGCACGGAGACTTTATCATCCGCCTATGGATTCCCTGCGCCTGACCATAGAAACCGACCTGGCCCGCATCGACGCCGGACAGTGGGATGCCCTGGCGGGCGACCAGCCCTTCCTGCGCCACGCCTTCCTGCACGCGCTGCACGAGACCGGCTGCGCCGCGCCCCAAACCGGCTGGGCGCCCCACTACCTGGCGCTGTGGCGGGACGACGCGCTGGCCGCGGCCGCGCCGCTCTACCTCAAATCGCATTCCCGCGGCGAGTACGTGTTCGACTACGCCTGGGCCGACGCCTTCCAGCGCCACGGCATGCGCTACTACCCCAAGCTGCTGTCGGCCGTTCCGTTCACGCCCGTGACCGGCCCGCGGCTGCTGGCGCGCACCGACGAGGACCGCGACACGCTGGTGCGCGGGCTGGTCGCCTTCGCCGAAGAAATCGGCGTGTCCTCGCTGCACCTGCTGTTTCCGGACGACGCCGACCTGCGCGCGCTGCGCGCGGCCGGCTTCATGGTGCGCGAAAGCGTGCAGTTCCACTGGACCAACCCGGGCTATGCGGACTTCGAGGCCTTCCTGGCCGCGATGAGCCACGACAAGCGCAAGAAGATCCGGCAGGACCGCAAGAAGGTCGCCGCCGCCGGCCTGGACTACCGCTGGCTGCGCGGCGAGCAGATCGGCGCGGCCGAACTCGGCTTTTTCTACGAGTGCTACTGCCGCACCTACTTCAGCCACGGCAACCCGCCCTACCTGAGCCGCGAATTCTTCGAACGCGCGCATCGCGAACAGCCCGAGGCCTTCGTGCTGATCCTGGCCCAGCGCGACGGCGTACCGGTGGCGGCCGCGCTCAACCTGGCCGGCGGCGACGCGCTCTACGGCCGCTACTGGGGCGCGACCGAGTACGTGCCGGGGCTACATTTCGAGACCTGCTACATGCAGTCGATCGCCTATTGCATCGCGAACGGCATCGCCCGCTTCGAGGGCGGCGCGCAGGGCGAGCACAAGATGGCCCGCGGCCTGCTGCCCACCCCCACCTGGTCGGCCCACTGGGTCGCCCACCCCGGCTTCGCCGACGCGATACGGGGCTTTCTGGACGAAGAGACGGTTGCGGTGGCGGATTATCTTGGAGAACTGGAAACGCACACGCCGTTCAAGCGGGTGGGTTGAGGTGGATGGCGTGGCGGGAGCCGGCGCTTGGATCTTGCCGCGAAAGGCGGCGGCTGCGCCGCCTGATGGGTTTCGCGCGTTGGATGTTGGAGTTCTTGCTCAAGAATTCTCGCGCTGCACCCATCCTACAGAAACCGGTCCAGCAGCTTGCGGCTGTGCTTGTCCAGCGACTGGATGTCGCGCACCAGATAGAAGATGCCGTGGCTGTCGGCGATCAGCAGGGTCTGCGGGCTCAGGCGCCGGATGTCCTCTTCGCCGCGCAGCGTGAACGAGGTCGGCCCGCGGTCGGTTTCGACCTTCCAGACGCTGGGCGTGGCGAAGCTGGACACGCTGGCCAGCTTGCGGATCTCGGGCATGAATTCCCGGCGCTGCAACTCTTCTTCGACCAGCGCGCGCGCGGAGGCGGGCAGGTCGGACAGCTGTTCGATCCAGAGCAGTTCGCGGCCTTCTCCGGTCACCAGCGACAGGCCGCGGCCGGCCTGGCTGATCGGGAAGGCGCGCACCGGGATGACGCCCTCGTGGACGTCGCCCTCGGCGGACTGGAACTCCAGGCGCCCGAAGGCGTTGCGGCGCAATTGAAACGGCGGCAGGGTCATGGCGGTCATCCCGGTTGGCGTCAGGCCACGGCGGCCATGTCTTCACTGCCCGACGCCTGGGCGTCGGCCTCGGCCTGGCGCGCCTGCGCCTGATAGAGCCGGTAGTAGGCGCCCTCGCGCGCCATGAGTTCCTCGTGCGGCCCCTGCTCCACGATCTGGCCGCGGTCCAGCACCACCAGCCGATCGGCCTTGCGCAGCGTGCTCAGGCGGTGGGCGATGGCGATCGTGGTGCGTCCGCGCACCAGGTTGTCGAGCGCCTTCTGGATTTCCTTTTCGGTGGTGGTGTCGACCGACGAGGTGGCCTCGTCCAGGATCAGGATGCGCGGGTCGATCAGCAACGCGCGCGCGATCGAGATGCGCTGGCGCTCGCCGCCCGACAGCGCCTGGCCGCGCTCGCCCACCAGCGAGTCGTAGCCGTGCGGCAGCCGCAGGATGAACTCGTGCGCGTGCGCGGCGCGCGCCGCGGCCACGATCTCGTCGCGCGTGGCCTCGGGCTTGCCGTAGGCGATGTTCTCGGCGATGGTGCCGAAGAATAGGAAAGGCTCCTGCAGCACCAGGCCGATGTTGCGCCGGTAGTCGGCCACGCGCACCGAACGGATGTCGGCGCCGTCGACCAGCACCGCGCCTTCCGACACGTCGTAGAAGCGGCAGATCAGGTTGATCAGCGTGCTCTTGCCCGAACCGCTGTGGCCGACCAGGCCTATCATCTCGCCCGGCTCGATGTTCAGGTTCAGGCCGCGGATGACCTGGCGGTTGCCGTAGCGAAAGCCCACGTCGCGCAGTTCGATGCGGCCGTCGATGTGCGGCAGCCGGGCCGGATTCTGCGGCTCCGGAACGCTGGAGACGTGGTCCAGGATGTCGAAGATGCGCTTGGCGCCGGCGGCCGCCTTCTGCGTGACCGACACGATGCGGCTCATCGAATCCAGGCGCGTGTAGAAGCGGCCGATGTACGCGAGGAACGCGGCCAGCACGCCGACGGTGATCTGCTTTTGCGACACCTGCCAGATGCCGAAGATCCACACCACCAGCAGGCCGACTTCGGTCAGCAGCGTGACCGTGGGCGAGAACAGCGACCAGGTGGTGTTGACCCGGTCGTTGACTTCCAGGTTGCGGTTGTTGGCCTCGCGGAAACGCGCGACCTCGCGCTTTTCCTGGGCGAAGGCCTTGACCACGCGGATGCCGGGTATGGTGTCGGCCAGCACGTTGGTGATTTCCGACCAGATGCGGTCGACCTTCTCGAAGCCGTGGCGCAGCCGGTCGCGCACCGCGTGGATCATCCAGATGATGAAGGGCAGCGGCACCAGCGTGACCAGCGCCAGCCAGGGATTGATCGACACCAGGATCACCGCCGTCATGACGATCATCAGGATGTCGGTGGCGAAGTCCAGCAGGTGCAGCGACAGGAACACGCAGATCCGGTCGGTCTCGCTGCCGATGCGCGAGATCAGGTCGCCGGTGCGCTTGCCGCCGAAGTATTCCAGCGAAAGCTGCTGCAGGTGTTCGTAGGTGGTGGTGCGCAGGTCGGCGCCGATGCGCTCGCTGACCCAGGCCAGGATGTAGGTGCGGGCCCAGCCCAGCCCCCAGGCCAGGAAGGCCGACGCCAGCAGGCCGCCCAGGTACAGGCGGACCTTGGCGTAGTCGATGGGCGCGCCGTTCTGGAACGGGATCAGCACGTCGTCCATCAGCGGCATCGTCAGGTACGGCGGCACCAGGGTGGCCGCCGTGCCCATCAGCGTCAGCAGGAAACCGGCCAGCAGCGGGCCGCGGTAGGGCCGCGCGAAACGCCACAGGCGCAGCAGCGCCCAGGTGGAGGAAGGCGCCGCCTGTTCCTGCTTGCACGTGGGGCACTCCTGCGCCCCCGCGGGAATGGCGTTGTTGCAGATCGTACAGGTGCGTTCGGCCGGCTCCTCGGCGGGGCGGCCGGACAGGCGGATGGCCTGCTGGGCCTCGAACTGCGCCAGCAGGCGCAGCGCGGCCGGGTTGCGGGCCAGGGTGAAGCGCCACGCGCCCAGGCGGGCGGCGTCGTCGTGCAGCTCCAGCAGCGCGGCGCCGGCGTGGTCGCTCAGGCCCAGCTTCAGCCCGGGGCCATAGGCCCAGGATTCCCAGCCGGCGTCGTCGGCGCGACGGGCCAGCAGGCGTCGGTCGGTGGCGGCGACCAGGCCGGGCCGGAATTGCAGACGGGCGTCCAGATCGGTCTCGACCCAGGCGAGCAGGCTCTCGCCATCGGCCAGTTCGGCGCGGATTTCATCCTGCCAGCGGGCAGGAACGGCAGCGGCCAAGCCGGAAAACAGGTGTGTTTTTTTCATTGAAGCGCATACCGGGCCAGGACTCTGCCCTACGAGGCCACCGGTTCGCCACCGGGAGGGGCGGGAAACGTGTCCCTTCCTTACAACACAACGAGTTAACGCCCTGAAGGCGTCGTATAGTATCAGCCGATTTTTCTAATTAGGAATATCTGGGATCCCCCGACTCGTTGGCATTATTCTAAAGGCGCAACCCCAATAAATTCGCGGTCTAGCATAGGGGCGTCCGCGCGTGCCAACCTGCTTCTTCAGCAAATTAAAACATGAAAAAGAAAGACATTGAATTTCTCGATGTCGTGGCTTTGCGCGGCCCGAACATTTGGACGTATCGCCCGGTTCTGGAAGCATGGGTGGATATCGGAGAGCTGGAGGACTATCCCTCCAACACGATTCCCGGCTTCTACGAACGCCTGACCGCATGGCTGCCCACGCTGATCGAGCACCGCTGCAGCCCGGGCGTGCGGGGCGGGTTCCTGTCCCGCGTGCGCGAAGGCACCTGGCCGGGCCACATCCTGGAGCACGTGACGCTGGAGCTGCAGAACCTCGCGGGGCTGCGCGGCGGCTTCGGCAAGGCCCGCGAAACCTCCACCCGCGGCGTCTACAAGGTGGTCGTGCGCGCCTGGCAGGAACAGGTCACCCGCGCCGCGCTGCAAGAGGCGCGCGACCTGGTCATGGCCGCCATCGAAGACCGCCCCTACGACGTGCCCGCCGCCGTCTCCAAGCTGCGCGGCCTCATCGACCAGCACTGCCTGGGTCCCAGCACCGCCTGTATCGTGGACGCCGCCGACGACCGCGACATCCCGTACATCCGCCTGTTCGAGGGCAACCTGGTGCAGTTCGGCTACGGCTCGGCGCAGCGCCGCATCTGGACGGCCGAGACCGACCGCACCGGCGCCATCGCCGAAGGCATCTCGCGCGACAAGGACCTGACCAAGGAGCTGCTGTCCACCTGCGGCGTGCCGGTGCCCGAAGGCCGCCTGGTCGACAGCGCGGAAGACGCCTGGGCGGCGGCCGAGGACATCGGCCTGCCGGTGGTCGTGAAACCCTATGACGGCAACCACGGCCGCGGCGTATTCACCAACCTGGTCACGCGCGAGGAAGTGGAATCGGCCTACCGCGTGGCGGTGGACGAAGGCAGCGGCGTGATCGTCGAACGCTTCGTGCTGGGCAACGAGCACCGCCTGCTGGTGGTCGGCGACCGCATGGTGGCCGCCGCCGCCGGCGAGCCGGCCTGGGTGACGGGCGACGGCAAGTCCACCATCGCCGAGCTGATCGACAGCCAGATCAATACCGACCCGCGCCGCGGCCGCACCGAAAACCACCCGCTGAATCCGGTGCGCCTGGATTCGGCGGCGCGCCTGGAGATCGCGCGCCAGGGCCTGTCCGAGGACGGCGTGCCGGCCGAAGGCCAGCGCGTGCTGGTGCAGCGCAGCGGCAACGTCGCCTTCGACGTGACCGACCGCGTGCATCCCAGCGTAGCCGCCACCGTGACCCTGGCCGCGCGCATCGTCGGCCTGGACATCGCCGGCGTGGACCTGGTGGCCGAAGACATCTCGCGCCCGCTGGACGAGCAGCGCGGCGCCATCGTCGAGGTCAATGCCGGCCCCGGCCTGCTGATGCACCTGAAGCCGGCCGACGGCGCGCCGCGTCCGGTGGGCCGCGCCATCGTCGACCACCTGTTCCCCGAGGGCGACAGCGGCCGCATCCCCATCGTGGGCGTGACCGGCACCAACGGCAAGACCGTGGTGGCGCGCCTGGTGGCGCGACTGCTGCACCTGTCGGGCAAGCGCACCGGCCTGGCCTGCAGCGAGGGCCTGTACCTCGACCGCCGCCTGGTGCAGAAAGGCGACCGCGCCGATTTCGATTCCGGCACGCGCCTGCTAATGAACCGCAACCTGGACGCCGCCGTCATCGAGAACGACAGCGGCGTGATCCTGGGCCAGGGCCTTTCCTACGACCGCTGCCAGGTCGGCGTGGTCACCAATATCGACGACGCCGACCACCTGGGCGACTTCGACATCAACGACACGGAGCGCATGTTCAATGTGTTCCGCACCCAGGTCGACGTGGTGCTGCCCGGCGGCGCGGCGGTGCTCAACGCGCGCGATCCGCAAGTGGTGGAGATGGCCGAGCTGTGCGACGGCGCGGTGATCTTCTTCGGCATCGACCCCGCCCTGCCCGCCATCGCCGCGCACCTGGCCCAGGATGGCCGCGCCGTGTTCGTGCGCGACGGCGCCATCGTGCTGGCGCAAGGCGCGCGCGAGGAAAAGCTGGCCGCCGTGGCCGCCATTCCGCTGACCCACGGCGGGCGCGTGGCCTTCCAGGTCGAGAACGTGCTGGCCGCGGTCGGCGCGGCCTGGGCGCTGGACATTCCGGTCGAACTGATCCGCGCCGGCATCGAGACCTTCGACATCGACCAGGCCGACGCGCCCTGGCAGTTCACGCTGTTCGAACGCAACGGCAGCACCGTGGTAGTCGACGACGTGCACAACGCCTCGGCCCTGCGCCCGCTGATCGCCGCCATCGACCAGTTCCCGTCGGCGCGCCGCGCCGCCGCCTATTCGGCCGGCGCCGACCGGCGCGACCAGGACCTGGTCGAACAAGGCAGGCTGCTGGGCGACGCCTTCGACCGCGTGGTGCTCTACGACGACCTCACGGTGCGGAGCAAGCGCCCGCCGGGCCAGGCGCGCGCGCTGCTGCGCCAGGGCCTGGCGCAGGGTTCGCGGGTGCAGGAAGTGCTGGACGAGCCCGACCACGGCAAGGCGATCGACAGCCTGCTCAAGGGCATCGTCGCGGGCGACTTCATCCTGCTGCAATCGGACGAGGCGTTCTCCGGCCCCACCATCGACCTGGTCCGCCGCTGGATTCAGCAATACTGACAATATCCGCGCGCGCCCTGCGCATCGCGCGGGCGCGCGCGAGCTAGACAGGAATACCTGCCATGGAAGTTTCCCGTATCCGAGCCTTGCGCGGTCCCAATCTGTGGAGCAAGAACACGGCGATCGAGGCCATCGTCTCCTGCGCCGACGCCGAGTGCTCCATCGACAACCTGCCCGAGTTCGAAGCGCGCCTGCGCGCGCGGCTGCCGCAGACCGGGGTGCTGCGCCCCGAAGGCCACCAGGGCGCGGTGTCCATCGCCCACGTGCTGCAGATCGTCGCGCTGACGCTGCAGGCCCACGCCGGCTGCCCGGTCACGTTCGGCCGCGTCGCCTCCACCATCGAGCCCGGCGTGTTCCAGGTGGTGGTGGAATACAGCGAGGAGGAAGTCGGCCGGCTGGCCATGGAGCTGGCGCAGACGCTGGTGCGCGCCGCGCTGGACGACGCGCCGTTCGACCTGGCCGACGCCCTCGGGCGCCTGCGCGAGCTGGACGAAGACGTGCGCCTGGGCCCCAGCACCGGCTCCATCGTCAACGCCGCGGTCGCGCGCAATATTCCCTACCGCCGCCTGACGCAGGGCAGCATGGTGCAGTTCGGCTGGGGCAGCAAGCAGCGCCGCATCCAGGCCGCGGAGACCGACAGGACCAGCGCCATCTCCGAATCCATCGCGCAGGACAAGGACCTGACCAAGATGCTGCTGGACGCCGCCGGCGTGCCGGTGCCGATGGGACGCTCGGTCACCACCGCCGAAGACGCCTGGGCCGCGGCGCAGGAACTGGGCGGCCCGGTCGTGGTCAAGCCGCGCGACGGCAGCCAGGGACGCGGCGTGGCGGTCAATATCGAGACCCGCGAGCGCGTGATCCAGGCGTTCGAGGCAGCCGAGGAGATCAGCGCCGAGGTCATCGTCGAACGCTACATCCCGGGCCATGACTTCCGCCTGCTGGTGGTGGGCGGCTCGCTGGTGGCGGCCTCGCGCCGCGACCCGCCGCAGGTCACCGGCGACGGCCAGCACACCATTCGCCAGCTGGTCGACCAGGTCAACGCCGACCCGCTGCGCGGCGACGGCCACGCGACCTCGCTGACCAAGATCCGCTTCGACGACATCGCCCTGGCCACGCTGAAGAAGCAGGGCTTCGAGGCCGATTCCGTGCCGCCGGCCGGCACCCTGATCCTGCTGCGCAACAACGCCAACCTGAGCACCGGCGGCACGGCCACGGACGTGACCGACGAAGTGCATCCCGAGATGGCGGCGCGCGCGGTGTCCGCGGCCCGCATGATCGGGCTGGACATCTGCGGCGTGGACGTGGTGGCCGAAAGCGTGCTGTATCCGCTCGAGGACCAGCACGGCGGCGTGGTCGAAGTCAACGCCGCGCCCGGCCTGCGCATGCACCTGAACCCCTCGTTCGGCAAGGGCCGCGCGGTGGGCGAGGCCATCATCGCGAACATGTACGCCGACGGCGACGACGGCCGCATCCCGGTGGTGGCGGTGGCCGGCACCAATGGCAAGACCACCACGGTGCGCCTGACCGCGCACATCCTGGGCGTGGCCGGCAACCGGGTCGGCATGACCAACTCCGACGGCGTCTACGTGGACAATCTGCGCATCGACACCGGCGACTGCAGCGGCCCGCGCAGCGCCCGCAGCGTGCTGATGCATCCCGACGTGGACGCGGCCGTGTTCGAGACCGCGCGCGGCGGCATCCTGCGCGAAGGCCTGGCCTTCGACCGCTGCAACGTCGCCGTGGTCACCAACATCGGCATGGGCGACCACCTGGGCCTGGGCTACATCAGCACCGTCGAGGACCTGGCCGTGGTCAAGCGCGTGATCGTGCAGCACGTGCATCCCGACGGCACCGCCGTGCTGAACGCGGCCGACCCCATCGTGGCCGAAATGGCCGCGAGTTGCCCGGGTTCCATCACCTACTTCGCCGAGGACCGCAACCATCCGGTGATGGCCACGCACCGCGCGCAGGGCCTGCGCGCCGTGTACCGCGACGGCGACGCGATCGTGGCCGCGCAGGGCGCGGCGGAGACGCGCTATCCGCTGGCGGCGATTCCGCTCACGCGCAACGGCACGATCAGCTTCCAGGTCGAGAACGCCATGGCCTCGGTCGCCGCGGCCTGGGCGCTGGGCCTGAGCGAGGACGTGATCCGCCGCGGCCTGGCCAGCTTCGTCAACGACGCCCAGACCGCGCCCGGACGCTTCAACGTGTTCGACTACCGCGGCGCCACGGTGATCGCGGACTACGGCCACAACCCCGACGCCATCCTGGCGCTGGTGCGCGCGGTGGACGCCATGCCGGCCAAGCGCCGCTCGGTCGTCATCAGCGGCGCCGGCGACCGGCGCGACGAAGACATCCGCATGCAGACCGAGATCCTGGGCGAGGCCTTCGACGAGGTGGTGCTCTATCAGGACCAGTGCCAGCGCGGCCGCGCCGACGGCGAGGTGCTGGCGCTGCTGCAGCAGGGCCTGGCCAACGCCACGCGCAGCAAGCGCGTCGATGAGATCTACGGCGAGTTCCTGGCCATCGACACCGCGCTCGCGCGCCTGACGCCGGGCGACCTGTGCCTGATCCTGGTGGACCAGGTGGAAGAGGCGCTGGCGCATATCGCCGGCCGCATCGCGCAAGCCTGAAGCGGCGCGTCGGCGCAATGCAACGGGGCGCCCGCGGGCGCCCCTTTTTCATGCATGGCCGCTTGCGGCCCGGCTCAGCCGGCGGCGGCCGCCGCCGGCGCATTGGCCTGGTAGCGGTCCGTCACCTGCGCGCATCCCGTCGCCGCCATCGCGGCCAGCGCCAACAAGATCGCACTGCAAAGTCGTTGCGTCATCCCTGCTCCTCTTTCATTCCGCCCGCGCGGATTCCGCCACGACTATACCCTGCCGCGGCGCCCGGCTCCGCCCGTAGATCCCGTTACCAGCCTCCCCACAAAAGCGGACAAGACGTTGCCAGAATGTAACGTGCGCCCCTAGTGCGCCTGCAACCCCTGCCGCCGGAAATTCCGCGAAGCCGCCCTCGCGGCGCCGTTACATTTGCCCACAGCCGCGTTTGACAGCGCTTGCCGGCCCCCCGTACGTTGAACACATGGCCTGCGCCGGCGGCATCCGCCAGACAGGCCGACTGATCAGTGTCCCACTCAACCGCGGGGGCAAGGTTTGTAGGCCGCAAACCCCGCCGCCGCATGCAAACGGAGAGGTCACCATGAATAACGACATCATCGCGGGCAAATGGAAACAACTGACGGGCAAGGCGAAAGCGGCCTGGGGCGAACTCACCGATGACGAGCTGACCCGCACCGAAGGCAACGCCGAACGCCTGGCGGGCCTGATCCAGGAGCGCTACGGCAAGACCCGGGAAGAAGCCGAGAAGGAAGTCCGCGACTTCTTCGACCGCAATCCCTGATCCCTCACCCCACCAGGAGAAGCTGACATGTTGCACTACGCCGTCGTTTTCTTCGTCATCGCCATCATCGCGGCTGTCCTGGGTTTCGGCGGCATCGCCGCCGGCGCCGCGGGCATCGCCAAGATCCTGTTCTTCGTCTTCCTGGTACTGGCGCTGCTGTCCATCCTGGGCGGCGCATTCCGCAAGAAATAGAACCCGTACCCAAGGCATTCCGACCACTGTTGCGCCTCGAACGCGCCCAACCATATCAACAAGGAGCACGACTATGGAACTACGCAAGCTGATCGCCGCCGCCGCACTGGGCACGGGCGCCGCCTTCACTTCCATCGCCTTTGCCGCCGACGACGGCAAGCCGAAACAGTCCGTGGGTGAATATGCGTCCGACGCCACCGTGACCACCAAGGTCAAGGCAGCCTTCGTGGCCGACAAGCAGCTGAGCGCGCTCGACATCGCCGTGGAAACGAATAACGGCGTCGTCACCCTGACCGGCACCGTCGGCACCGCCGCCGAAGCCGATCACGCCGCCACCGTCACGCGCGGAGTCGAAGGCGTCAAGCAGGTGATGAACAACGTCAAGGTCGACCCTGCCAAGAACAAGCGTTAAGGCAAGATGGCTTCGGGCTGCGCCCGAAGCGGCAAACGGCGCCTGCATCGATATGCGGGCGCCGTTTTCTTTGCGGTTCCATGCGCGGACCCAAAGCCTTTGGGCCCCGGATCAGTGAATGCTTCGTCAGGACTTCATGCCTGGGTTGGGAGCGATATCGGCCTGCACGCCATGGATCTGCTTGCGCAAGGCGGGTAAGTCGCTCTGAATCTCTCAATATTGCGAATGACAGCGTCCTGCACCAGCTCATTGGCCAGGAACGAGGCTTCATCCATGTCGGACGTATAACGATGGATGCGATCGATCGCCTCCAGAATATGCGCGAGGTAGTCGGGGATGCGCTGCGCTTGCGTCATACCGGCACGGCTTCGGAGAGAATCCGGTTGCGAAACGCATCGGGCAAAGCCTTGGGCGTCAGCACGTCGACCGACACGCCGAGCAGACGTTGCAATTCCACTTGAATGGCGGCCACGTCCATCAGCGTCGTTTCCGCTGTCGGGTCGACGAGTATGTCCAAATCACTGCCTTCGGTATCCAGGCCGTACAGCACGGAACCGAAAACCCTGGCATTGCGGGCTCGATGGGATTCGACCACACGCCGGATCACGATGCGGTTCGAGTCCAGGGCTTCAGACGGTTTCATCGGGCGGTCTCCCTACATGGTCTGGTTCCACGGTAGTGCAACCGGCGCTGGAAGACAACCGCGCGATCAGATATCCACGACACCCCGCCCGATCTCCAGCGCGCGCCCGCCCACCTGGATGCGGCCGTCGGCCTGGACGTCCAGCAGCAGCCGGCATGGGCGGCCCATCTGGTCGCCCTGCTCCACCAGGATGCTGGCGGGCAAGGCATGGCCGCGATGGCGCAGCCAGCCGCCCAGGTTGGCGCAGGCCGAGCCGGTGCCGGCGTCCTCGTTCACGCCGCCGCCGGGCTTGGCGTAGAAGTAGCGGGCCACCACGACCTGCCGGCCGTCCTGCCTGCGGTCTCCGTCGAAGGCGAACACGTACAGGATCTTGCGATCCAGGCTGTTGGCCTGCCAGCGCTCGAGCCGCGAGGCGTCGGGCGCGGCACGGCGCACCGCGTCCACGCTGGCCAGCGGCGCCAGCAGCTGGTCCGCGCCGGTGTCCACCCAGATCGGGTCGTCCAGCAGGTCCGACTCGTCCAGCCCGGCCAGGCCGGCGATCTCTGCCCGGCCCAGCGTCGGCGGCGCGGTGCGCACGCCGTCGGGACAGGGCGCGGTGAAGGTCCAGGCGTCGCCTTGCGCGGTCACCGGCACGACGCCGGCCGTGAATTCCAGTGTCAGCGCATCGCCGGTCTTGAACAGGTCGCGCACCACTTGCGAAGTGCCGATGGTGGGATGGCCGGCGAATTTCATTTCGTAGCCCGGCGTGAAGATGCGCACGCGCGCGTCGGCGCGCTGCGACGGCAGGATGAACGTGGTTTCGGACAGGTTGAATTGCGCCGCCAGATTGAGCATGGTGGCGTCGTCCATGCCGCGCGCGTCTTCGAAGACGCACAACTGGTTGCCGCCGAACGTGGTGGCGGCAAAAACATTGAGCAGGCGGAAAGCGTATGAAGCCATGGGAGCAGGCGATGTCGTGGAAGCGGCCCTCCACTTTATCGCAGCCCCCCGGGACCGGCTACCAGATCGCGAAGAACAGCACCCAGGCGATGCAGAACGGCGCCAGCCCGGCCGCCAGCGTCAGCCAGGCCAGGCCCTTGCGCCAGACGCTGGCCGCGCGCGGCTTGAGCAGGCGCGCATACAGGCGCAGCGTCCACAGCGCCGCCAGGCTCAACAGCGTGAAGCGCACCGGCGCGGCCCACGCGGCCTCCACGCCCTCGTGCTTGAGCAGGTTGATGGTGGTGGCCGACAGGCCCAGGAACACGCCGATGCCGGCCGACGGGATCAGGGCCTGGGCCAGCTTGTGCAGGCCCGGACGTCCCCAGCGCCCCGCGGTTTCGCCCGCCTCGGGCGCGGCCGGGGCCAGGCGGTCGGCGATCCACAGCGACAGGAAGGCCGCGCCGCCGACGCTGATCGCGGCGCCGAAGACGAACAGCAAGATGCCCGCGCCGTCCAGCCACGAAAAGCTGTCGTTGACTTCGGGGTAATGGGTCAGGATGAACCAGGGCGCGTTGTCCAGCAGCGGCCACATGATGTCGTGCTCGACCAGCCAGGTGGCCGCCCATTGCTTGGCGGTCACGTACCAGGGGCTGGCGGTCCAGAGGAAGGCGCCCATGGCGATGCCCATCATGCCGAAACACAGCAGCGCCGTCTGCCAGGGATCGCCCGAGGCGACGCGGACGATTTCCTCTTCGGGCGAACGCGGGGTCAGCTGGATCGCGCCGCGGTAGCCGCTGCAGCGTCCACAGACATGGCAATCGCCCGCGCCCTTCATGTGGCGCAGCGGCACCAGCGGCGCGCAGTTGATGGGTTCGATGCGGATGACGGGATGGCGCCATTTTTCTTCATCGACCTTGAAGTGCCACGGCGCCAGCTTGGCCAGCAGGTTGAACACGCCGTTGACCGGGCACAGGTATTTGCACCAGACCCGCTTGCTGCGGCCATAGCGCCAGCCGACCACCATGGCGGCCGCCGTGGAACCGCCCAGCACCGCCAGCACCGCCAGCGGATACTGGTACACGCTGACGAGCTGGCCGTAGATGGTGGTCAGCGCGAACGCCACGAACGGCCAGCCGCCCCAGCGTATCCATTTGGGAATCGCCAGCCCCTTGCCGCGTTCGCTGGCCCATTCGGTCAGCATGCCCTCGGGGCACAGCCAACCGCACCAGGCGCGGCCGAGGATCGGCATGGAGATGAGCACGAACGGCCACCACACGCCCCAGAACGCGAACTGCGCGACGATGGTCAGGTTGTTGAACACCGATGACGCGTTGTCCGGCAGCGGCAGCAGCACGGGCACGATCAGCAGGAATGCGTATATCGCGACGATGCCCCACTGCAGCTTGCGCAGCAGCGGGGCATGGTCGCGGAGGAAATCGGCGATACGGGAGGTCGCCCTCCCGAGTGCAGCAGCCATGGTCTAGCCTTCGAGTGTTCGGTCCGGTGCGGCTCCGGGTCAGGACGCGCTGCGGGCCGCCGACGCCGCCCGGCCGGGCTTTGCATCGGCCCAGCGCAGCAGCGCCCAGACGGCGAGCCAGTACGCCGCCCACAACAGCACCGAGATCAGGGCGGGATAGGCGCGGTAGCCGGCGAAGTCGGCCAGCACCTTGCCCAGGCCGGTGCTGTCGTCCAGCAGCCAGGAGCTGTCCCAGACCGGATCGACCAGCGTGGGCAGCACGTCCAGGGAAATCAGGTGGTCCAGGCCGCCGACCAGCAGCGAGCCGGCCAGCAGCAGCAGCAGGATTTCGGTCACGCGGAAAAAGCGGCGCCAGGTGATGAGCTTGCCGCCCAGCTGCAGCAGCCAGAAGGTCAGCAGCGCCATCGCGAAGCCGGCGACGCCGGCCAGCGCCAGCATCAGCATGCTGCTGCCGTCGCTGCCGGCCGACACGGTGCCGTACAGGAACACCACGGTTTCGCTGCCTTCGCGGGCCACGGCGATGGCCACCAGCACGAATAGGCCCCACCAGTTGTCGTTGGCGATGGACGCCCGCGCGCCGCCTTCGAGTTCGCCCTTGAGCGTGCGGCCGTGCTTCTTCATCCACACCACCATCTGCACCACCAGCGCGCAGGCGGCCAGCGACATGATGGCCTGGAACCATTCCTGGCCTTCGTCGCTGAGCCAGGACGACACGCCCAGCAGCACCAGCGCCAGCGCCACGGCCAGGGCCAGGCCGCCGGCCACGCCGCCCCACAGGTAGTTCAGCCCGCGCTTGCCTTCCGGCGTGGAGCGCAGCCAGGTGTACAGAATGCCCACCACCAGCATGGCTTCGACGCTTTCACGCCAGACGATGAATAGAACCTGTTCCATGTATAGGTACCGCGTTATTCCTTGGGTTTGACGACCAGGGTGCCCTTCACGCTCTGGTGAAAGTCGTCAAAGAACGGATATTCGCCCGGGCGCGAAATGGTGATCACCACGAAGGATTTCACCCCCGGGCCCAGGACTTTTTCCTTGCGCAGCGGAATGCTTTCGAATTCCACCGGCTCGTTGCTTTCGTTGATGAGTTCGATCTTGAAACGGCCCGCCGGCACTTCCAGCGTGGCGGGCTCGAACGTGCCGTCGGGCTTGAACTTCAGGGTGAAGGTGGGCAGGTCGGCCGCCCGCGCGGGCGCCGTGCCGGCCAGGCCGGCCAGGCCGATCAGCAATGCGGCGGCGACGCGGAGCAGGCGTTTCACGATCAGTAGCCGCCCTTCTTGCCGGTGCCGGCAAAGACGAATTCATATTCCAGGTCGAACGGCTCGAACCACGGACCCACGCCGGTTTCCTTGTCGATGTGGCGGCCGAAGTGGCTCATCTTGTCTGCCGTCGGCGGCAGGATCGAGTACTTCAGCTTGTACTTGCCCGGACCTTCCAGCTTGATATTTTCGCCATAGTGCGGACCGTCGTTGGCGACCATGGGCATGAAGGTGCCCTTCTGGATCTTGTCGCTGCCGACCTTCTGGATCTCGTACTTCACGACCAGGTAAGGCACCCACTCGCCCTCGGGAAAACCGGTCTTGTTGCCGGCGGTGGCGTGGATGTCGGCCTCGAGGTGGACGTCCGAATCCTTCGCCGGACGCATCATTCCGGGCGGGTCCATTTCGATCGGCTGCAGGTACACGGCGCCGATTTCCATGCCGCCCTTCTCCACCGGCTTGCCGATGGGGTATTCGGCCGCATGCGCGGCGGAAGCACTCAGCGCGACGATGGCCAGGGCCAAGGCTTTCTTGAACATGTGCATAATCCTCGAGACACGAATGAAGTGGCGGCTCAAAAACATAAACAAGAACCGTTTTCATTAATGTAACCAAAACAACTGACATATCCCTGAACCTGCGCCTGGGAAAATTCCGAGATCGTTGCGTTTGGTCAAGCGCTTCGCGGCCCGCGCGGCGGCCGGCAAAACAAAACGCCCCCGCAGGGGCGTGCACATTCAAGGTGTGGCGCGACGGCGCGGCTACTTGCGGCCCGGGCCCTGCGTACCGCCCGGCGTGAACGGGAAGGTCGAGAACATTGCGCGCGTCTGGTCCTGCATCTGGTCCTGCATTTGCACGAACAGGTTTTTGCTCTGGTCGATGTAGTTGTTCATCATGTTCTGCAGCATGGGCGTCTGCACGTTCATGAACTGGGCCCAGGCCTCGGGTCCGAACTGGCTGCCGTACAGGCCCTTGGACTGCTCGGCCATGCGCTGCTGGATTTCCATGAAGGCCTGGATGTTCTTCTCCAGGTACGAACCCATGATGCCCTGCATGGCGTGGCCGTAGAAACGGATGATCTGCGACAGCATGTTCGAGGAGAACATGGGCATGCCGCCGCTTTCCTCTTCGAGAATGATCTGCAGCAGGATGGAGCGGGTCAGGTCTTCGCTGCTCTTGGCGTCGACGACCTGGAACTCCTCGTTGGCCAGGACCAGTTGCTTGACATCGGCGAGCGTGATGTAGGTGCTGGTCCGGGTGTCGTACAGGCGACGGTTGGGGTACTTTTTAATCAGGCGCAGGCTGGCGCCGGTTTGTGCTTGCGTCATGGTTGTCCCCGGATCGGGCGATCTCTAAGACTTAGAATAAGGTTAGTGTAATGCCGGACGGCCCTCTCCCCGAGACCGTCCGGCGCCAGGGGGCCGCCTGCCGGCGGCCCGTGTGCGTCAGCCCATGTGCAGGCCGCCGTTGAGCGAGAAGTCCGCTCCGGTCGAGAAGCCCGACTCATCCGAGGCCAGCCACGACGTGATCGACGCGATTTCCTCCGGGGTGCCGAGGCGGCGCACCGGAATGGTGGCGACGATCTTTTCCAGCACGTCGGGACGGATGGCGCGGACCATGTCGGTGCCGATGTAGCCGGGCGACACGGTGTTCACCGTGACGCCCTTGCTGGCCACTTCCTGCGCCAGCGCCATGGTGAAGCCGTGGATGCCGGCCTTGGCCGTGGAATAGTTGGTCTGGCCGAACTGCCCCTTCTGGCCGTTGACCGAGCTGATGTTGACGATACGGCCCCACTGGCGTTCGACCATGTCGTCGATCACCTGCTTGGTCACGTTGAAAAGACTGTTGAGGTTGGTGTCGATGACGGCGCGCCAGTCGTCGGCGCTCATCTTGCGAAACAAGCCGTCGCGCGTGATGCCGGCGTTGTTGACCAGCACGTCGACCGGACCGAGGTCGCGCTTGACCCGCTCGAAGGCCTCCACCGTGGAGTCCCAGTCGGACACATTGCCCACGGACGCGTAGAACGTATAGCCCTGCGCGGCCTGTTCGTCCAGCCACTGCTGGTAATTGCGGCTGGGGCCGCAGCCTGCCACCACGCGAAAGCCATCTTTGGCCAGGCGCTGGCAAATTGAGGTGCCGATCCCGCCCATCCCGCCTGTAACGTAAGCCAGTTTTCCGCTCATTGGATTTCCTCCTGTGTGCGACGGACGCCTCGTTGATTGATTTACTGCCCCGGGCCTACCGCAATCCGCGGTTTCAGGCTGCCCGGACCTTCACATACCTGCCAGGCGCCGGTTCGATCGGCCGGTGCCTGGCGTTGCCCAACTTGGTTCGCGCCTTGACCTGCTTGCCGGCATGGCCGGCCAGCCAATGGGTCCAGTCCGGCCACCAGCTGCCGGGCTGCTCCACCGCCTGCGCCAGCCAGGCGTTGGGATCGCCGGGCAGGTAATGGCCCGATTGTTCGAGTTCGTCCGCCACCCAGTAGCTACGGCGTTTCTTGGCCGGCGGATTGACCACGCCGGCGATATGCCCGGAAGCCCCCAGCACGAAACGCTGCGGACCGCGCAGCACCTGGGTGGACGCATAGGCCGAGACCCAGGGCACGATGTGGTCCTCGCGCGAGCCGAAGATGTATGCCGGCATCTGCAGGCGCGTCAGGTCCAGCGGCAGGCCCGCGGCCTGCGCGCCGCCGGGCACCTTCAGATTGTTTTCGAGGTAGGTGTTGCGGAAGTACCAGGAGAAGAAGGGACCGGGCAGATTGGTGCTGTCGCCGTTCCAGAACAGCAGGTCGAAGGCCGGCGGCGTCTGGCCCTTCAGATAGTTGCCGACCACGTAGTTCCAGACCAGTTCGTTGGGCCGCAGGAACGAAAAGGTGGTGGCCAGCTCGCGCCCCGGCATCAGCCCGCCCTTGCCCAGCTGATGGTCGCGCAAAAGCGCGTGGGCCTCGTCGACGAACACGTTCAGCACGCCCGTGTTGTGGAAGTCCAGCAACGACGTCAGCAGCGTCAGCGAGGCCACCGGATGCTCGCCGCGCGCTTCGGCCAGCGCCAGCGCCGAGGCCAGCATCGTGCCGCCCACGCAGAAACCCAGTGCGTTGACCTGCGGCTGGCCGGTGATGTCGCTGGCCACCCGCAGCGCCTGCAGCACCGCGTTGTCCAGGTAGTCGGACCAGGTGGCGCGGTCCACGCCGTCGGTGTCGCTGGCGACCGGATTGCGCCACGAGATCAGGAAGACCGTGAAACCCTGCTCCACCGCATGCCGCACGAAGGAGTTCTCGGGCTGCAGGTCGAGGATATAGAACTTGTTGATGTTGGGCGGCACGATGACCAGCGGGCGCTCGTGCACGGTGGCGGTGGACGGCGCGTACTGGATCAGCTGGAAGAGCGGATTCTCGTACACGACCTCGCCGGGCGTCACCGCCACGTTGCGGCCGATCTCGAACTTGGTCTCGTCGGTCTGCGTGATGCGGCCTTTCTTGACGTCGCCCAGCAGATTGGCCAGGCCTTCGTTCAGCGCGCGGCCGGCGCTTTCGACGATGGATTGCTGCGCGTCCGGATTCAGCGCCAGGAAGTTCGACGGCGACAGCGCGTCGACCCACTGCATGATGGAAAAGCGCAGCCGCTCGCGCAAGGGTTCGCTGACCTGCGCGGCGTCGACCATGCGCGACATGGCTCGAGCCGACAACAGATAGGTGTGCGCCAGCAGCAGGTGCGAGTGATTGGCGGCCCAGGCCTGGCCCGCGAAACGGCGGTCCGGCGGCGGGGCGAGCGCGCCGCGGCGTGCATCATCGCAAAGGCGTTGCCATTCGCGAGAGAATTCGGCCTGTATGTCGGCCAGTGCTTCCGGTGCCACGCTCACCGGAATGGGCCCTGCGGCGGAGAGATTGGCATTCACTTCGACACCTTGTTATCGAAACTACGCGATTGATGTTGCATTCCGGGTCAGGGCCTGTCAATGCGGGTATACAAGGAGAGCTGCCGCGCAGACCGCAAACCCAAACGGTCTTCTTGCGAAAGATCAAGAATTCCGCTGGAGCCAGGCCAACAAGGCCATTCTGCCGGTTTCTCCATCGCGCCGGTAGGAAAAGAACCGGTCCGCTTGAGCCACGGTGCACAGGCCGCTCAGGTGCACTTCTTCTACACCGGCGCGGCGCAGGCGGAAATCGGCCAGACCGGCGAGGTCAGCCAGCCATTTTCCCGGCCGCTCGGGCCGCGGCGTGAAGTAGCGCCGCGCGTCCTCGGCATGCGCGACGAAGGCGTCCAGCACGTCCTGGCCCACTTCGAACGCCTGCGGACCGATGCCCGGCCCCACCCAGGCGCGCCAGCCGGCGGCCTGCGGCGCCTTGGCGCGCATGGCCGCCAGCGTGTTTTCGAGCACGCCGCCCGACAGGCCGCGCCAGCCGGCATGCGCCGCGCCCAGCACCGTGCCCTGCGCGTTGGCGATCACCACGGGCAGGCAGTCGGCCACCATGACGGCCAGCACCCGGCCGGGACGCGCGGTGACGCTGGCGTCGACCGCCGGCTCCTCGGGCAGGTCGGCGCGATCCGCATCCACCACCTCGCTGCCGTGGACCTGGCGCAGCCACAGCGGCTCGTCCGGCACGGCCGCGCGCACCCGGCGCCGGTTCTCCGCGACGGTGTCGGGATCGTCGCCGGCGCGCCGGCCCAGGTTCAGCGTGTCGTGCGGCGCGACGCCGGCGCCGCCGGCGCGCGTCGTGCAGAAATAGTTCACGCCCGCCCACTGCGGGCCGGTCACCACCGGCAGGCCTGCCACTACGCGTTCCATGCGATGCTTTCCTGTACCTGGGTCATGTCGGCGGGCGCCGCGGCGGTGAATTCGACTTCGCCGCGGCCGCCCGGATCTTCGAAATGCAGCGCGCGCGCATGCAGCATCTGCCGCTGCGCGCCCGCGATGAGCTTGCCGCCGTAAATGGTATCGGCCAGCAGCGGGTGCCCCAGGCTGGCCAGGTGCACCCGGATCTGGTGGGTGCGGCCGGTTTCCAGGCGGCACACCACTTCGGTGACGCGCCCGCCGGGCTCGACCTGCCCGCGGCGCGCCGGCGCATAATGGGTCACGGCGGGCTTGGGCGCCACCGGCCGCTCCACGCTCATGCGCACCGGCACGCGCGCATCGCGCCCGATCGGGCGATCGACCTTGCCGGCCGCGGCCAGCCAGCCATGCGCCAGCGCCACGTATTCGCGGCCCATGCTGCGCGCCTGCAGCTGGCGCACCAGATGGGTTTGCGCGGTTTCGTTGCGGGCCACGACCATCAGGCCGGAGGTGTCCTTGTCCAGCCGGTGCACGATGCCGGCGCGCGCCACCTGGGCCAGTTCGGGATAGCGGTGCAGCAGGCCGTTGAGCAGGGTGCCGCTCCAGTTGCCCGCGCCGGGATGCGTGACCAGCCCCGCGGGCTTGTTCACCACGATCCAGTCCAGGCTTTCGGCGACCACGCCGAATTCCACCGGTTCGGGCGAGAAGGCCAGCGCCTCGGGCGCGGGCTGCGGCCACACGGCGATCTCGTCGCCCGGGCCGACCGTCTGCCGGACCTTGCCGGGCGCGCCGTTGACGTGGACGTTGCCGGCTTCGATCCAGCCCTGCAGCCGGCTGCGGGAATGATCGGGCATCAGCCCCGCCAGCACCTTGTCGAGCCGGTCGGCCCGCGTGCCGTCAGGCACGGTTACAAGTTGTGGTTCTCCCCTGGGATTCTGCTCCGGATTTCCGTCCGGAATACCCAGGAAGTCATCGTCGGAAACGAGATCGGCGCCGGCGGCTGTATCAGACATGGAGACAAATCATATAATCAGCCTGCCATGCTAACACCAAGGATAGGATTCTCGTGATTCACCACTCCGCAGCTCCCTCGAACCCCGCCTCCCGCAGCGGGCCGATCTTGCGCGTGGTCATCGCGCTGGTTGCCGTCATCGCGATCGCCGGTTGCGGCTCGTCCAACAGCAAGTACGACAAGACCGCAAACTGGAGCGCCGAGCAGCTCTACGCCGACGCCAAGGCCGAAATGTCCTCGGGCGGCTGGAAAGAAGCCCGCGAACGCCTGACCGCCATCGAAAGCCGCTACCCCTTCGGCGTCTATGCCCAGCAGGCCCTGCTGGAGCTGGCCTACGTCAACTGGAAGGACGGCGAAAACGAACAGGCCCTGGCCGCCATCGACCGCTTCCAGCAGCTCTATCCCAACCATCCGGGCACCGACTACGCGCTGTACCTGAAAGGCCTGATCAACTTCACGCCGGCCAGCGCCTTCATGAGCAACATCACCGGCCAGGACCCGTCCGAGCGCGACCCCAAGGGCCTGCGCGCGTCCTATGACGCCTTCAACGAACTGATCAAGCGCTATCCGGACAGCAAGTACACGGTGGACGCGGAAAAGCGCGTGGCCTGGCTGGTCAACACCATCGCCATGAACGAAGTGCACGTCGCGCGCTACTACTACGAGCGCGGCGCCTACGTGGCCGCGGCCAACCGCGCACAGACCGTCATCACCGACTTCGAAGGCGTGCCGGCCACCGAGGAAGCGCTCTACCTGATGGTCGAGTCCTACGACAAGCTCGGCATGACCGAACTGAAGAACGACTCGCAGCGCGTCTACGAAAAGAACTTCCCCAACAGCGAGTTCCGCACCAAGGGCCTGAAGGCGGACCGGAGCTGGTGGAATCCGTTCGATTGATCTGATTTCCGCGCGCGGCCGATGGGCCGCGCGCTACCCGCCCTCGGCCTTGCGCCGATAAAACGCCAGCACCTCTTCCAATTCCCGGGTCCGCGCAAACGGCGGCAACCCGCGCCACAGACGCTTGCCGTAGGGTTTTTCGACCAGACGGCCGTCGCCCACCATCAACACCCCCCAATCCGATTCGGTACGGATCAGCCGGCCCGCGCCCTGCTTGAGCGAGATCGCGGCCTCGGGCAACTGGTATTCCGAGAACGGATTGCCGCCCTGCGCGCGGCAGGCGCGCAGCCGCGCCTCGATCACCGGATCGTCGGGCGGGGCGAACGGCAGCTTGTCGATCGCCACCAGGGTCAACACGTCGCCGGGCAGGTCGATGCCTTCCCAGAAGCTGGCGCTGCCCACCAGCACCGGATGCTGGAGCCGGCAGAAGCGGTCCAGCAGGTCGCGGCGCGTGCCATCGCCCTGCTTGAGCAGGGGCCAGTCGTGGCCGGCGTCGTCGAATTCATCGGCCAGCAGGTTCGCGACCTTGTCCACCGCGCGCAGCGTCGTGCACAGCACCAGCGTACCGCCCGGGCTGGCCTCCAGGAGCGGCATCAGCGTCTGCACGAAACGGTCCAGGAACTGCGGGGACTGCGGCTCGGGCATGCCGCGGGGCACGAACAGCAAGGCCTGCTCGGGATAGTTGAACGGCGATTCCCATTTGCCGGTGCGCGCCTGGTCCAGGCCCAGCTGGCTGGTGAAGTGCGTGAACTCGCCGTTCACCGACAAGGTGGCCGACGTCATGATCCAGGCCTGGCCGGGCTTGCGGTACTTGGAGAAGGCCTGCGCCACCGACAAGGGCGCGGAATGCAGGCGCACATGGTGCTGCCCGTGCTCGACCCAGCGCACGGCCGGGCCGGTCCATTGCTGCGCGGCGGCCGCGGCCCCGGCCAGGATGGCGGCCGGCGTGGGCAGGCCGTCTCCGGCCACGGATTGCGCCACCGGTTCGGGCGCCTGGTCGTCGCGGCCCCAGCCTTCGTCGGCCGGCTCCGCGCCCGTGCGGCCGGGCGTGGCCCAGCGCTTGAGGCGCGCGGAAATCTCGGCGCCGCTGCGGGCCGCGGCCATCAGGTCGGGATGTTTTTCGGACACCGCGGCCAGGGCCTGCGCCGCGCCGTCGACGGCCTCGCGCAGCATGTGCAGCGCGGCGTCGAACTCGTCGGCATTGGGAATGGCCTCGAAGGTGGCCTTGCGCCCGGGCATGCGGTCCAGCGGCGCGCAGACCAGGCGCAGCTCGCGCGCGGCCGTCTCCAGGTGGCGGCTGACGTCGCTCCATTTGGCCGCTTCGCGCGCGTAGGCCAGGCCCGCGGCCTCCATGGCGCGGCCGAAGTCCATCAGCTGGTGGGTGGACACGCTGCTGCCCAGAAAACGCGTGGCGGTGTCGGGCAACTGATGCGCTTCGTCGAAGATGACGGTGTCGGCTTCGGGCAGCAGGTCGGTCACGCTCTCTTCGCGCAGCACTAGGTCGGCCATGAACAGCGCGTGGTTGACGACCACGACGTCGGCTTCCTGCGCCTGGCGGCGGGCCTTGACCACGAAGCAGTCGCGGATGCGCGGGCATTCCTGGCCCAGGCAGTTCTCGCGCGTGGAGGTGACGCGCTGCCAGATGTCGGCGTCTTCGGGCACCTGCGCCAGGTCGCTGCGATCGCCGGTCTTGGAGATGCCGGCGAACACCTGAATCTGGCGCAGCTGCTGGATTTCGCTGCGCGACTTGAGCGCGCGCTCGTCGCCCTGCAGGCGGTCGAGGTGGTAATGGCAGACGTAGTTGCCGCGGCCCTTGAGCAGCGCGGCCGTCACCGGCGCGGCCAGCGCGGCGCGCACACGCGGCAGGTCGCGCGAGAAAAGCTGGTCCTGCAGGGTGCGGGTACCGGTGGAGATCAGCACCTTGCCGCCCTGGATGAAGGCGGGTACAAGGTAGGCCCAGGTCTTGCCGATGCCGGTGCCGGCCTCGGCCACCAGCGTGGCGCGGTCCTGGATGGCCTGGCCGATGGCCTGGGACAGCTCCACTTGCGCGGGGCGCGGCTTGTAGCCGGGCAAGGCCGTGGCCAGAGGGCCGTCCTCGTCGAAGAATTCGGAAATATCCAGGTCCAGCATCAGAACAGTCTCGCCGGTGCCGGTTGCGGTTCGGGCGCCAGACAACTTTATGTGGGAAAGGACCAAATGATACCCGCTGCCGCATCCGCTTCCGGACTTCGGCGCGCCGCAAGAGGGACATATCGGTCCGCTCTGGCACGTTTTGTAACAGCGGCTTATGGCACAATCCGCCCCTTGTTTTCCCTTTTTGTCGTCGTATAGAGATGTCTGAAACTTCCACTATCACGAACGTCGCCGCCGGCGTCGACAACGCCCGCATCGTCGCGCAACTCGCCACCGAACTCGGCGCGCGCGCCTCCCAGATCGCCGCGGCGGTGGAATTGCTGGACGACGGCGCCACCGTGCCCTTCATCGCCCGCTACCGCAAGGAAGCCACCGGCGGCCTGGACGATACCGTGCTGCGCAACCTGGAAGTCCGCCTGGGATATCTGCGCGAACTCGAAGAGCGCCGCGGCGCGATCCTCGAATCGATTTCGCAGCAGGGCAAGCTCACGCCCGAACTGCAGCAGGAAATCAGCGCCGCCGACACCAAGCAGCGCCTGGAAGACCTGTACGCGCCGTACAAGCCCAAGCGCCGCACCCGCGCCCAGATCGCGCGCGAAGCCGGCCTGGAACCGCTGGCCGACGCCATCCTGGCCGATCCGGCCTGCGATCCCGCCGCGCTGGCCGCCCAATACCTGAACCCCGAGGCCTCGATCAACGACGCCAAGGCCGCGCTCGACGGCGCGCGCGACATCCTGGCCGAGCGCTACGCGGAAAACGCCGACCTGCTGGCCGACCTGCGCGAACACCTGTGGTCCACCGGCCTGCTCTATTCCAAGATGGTCGAAGGCAAGGAAGCCGAGGGCGCCAATTTCCGCGACTGGTTCGACTTCAGCGAACCGCTGCGCACCCTGCCCTCGCACCGCATCCTGGCGCTGCTGCGCGGCCGCCAGCAAGGCGTGCTGGAACTGCGCCTGGGCCTGGAAGCCGAACTCGAAGCGCAGCTGCCGCATCCCTGCGTGGCCCGCATCGCCGGCTTTCTCAAGCTGGGCAACGGCCTGTTCGCGCTGGACGCCTCGCCGCGCGCGCGCTGGCTGGGCGAAGTCTGCCGCTGGACCTGGCGCGTCAAGCTGCTGACGGCGTTCGAAAGCGAGCTGATCGGCCGCCTGCGCGAAAGCGCCGAAGCCGAGGCCATCCGCGTGTTCGCCGCCAACCTCAAGGACCTGCTGCTGGCCGCGCCGGCCGGCCCCAAGGCCGTGCTGGGCCTGGACCCCGGCATCCGCACCGGCTGCAAGGTCGCGGTCATCGACGTCACCGGCAAGGTCGTGGACACCACCACCGTCTACCCGTTCGAGCCGCGCCGCGACCGCGACGGCACCATCAACACGCTGGCCGCGCTGGTCGCGCGCCACAAGGTCGACCTGATCGCCATCGGCAACGGCACCGCCTCGCGCGAGAGCGAAAAGCTGGTCGGCGACATGATGGAACGCTTCCCCGACCTCAAGGTCACCCGCGTGGTGGTCTCCGAGGCCGGCGCGTCGGTCTATTCCGCCTCGGAAACCGCGGCGCAGGAATTCCCCGACCTCGACGTGACGCTGCGCGGCGCCGTGTCGATCGCGCGCCGCCTGCAGGACCCGCTGGCCGAGCTGGTCAAGATCGATCCCAAGGCCATCGGCGTGGGCCAGTACCAGCACGACGTCAACCAGCGCGAGCTGGCGCGCTCGCTGGACGCCGTGGTCGAGGACTGCGTGAACGCCGTGGGCGTGGACGTGAACACCGCGTCGGCCGCGCTGCTGGCGCGCGTGTCCGGGCTGAACTCGCTGCTGGCCAAGAACATCGTGGCCTGGCGCAACGAGAACGGCGCCTTCCCCACCCGCGAAGTGCTGCGCAAGGTGCCGCGCTTCGGCGACAAGGCATTCGAGCAGGCCGCCGGCTTCCTGCGCATCCCCAACGGCGAGAACCCGCTGGACGCCTCGTCGGTGCACCCGGAAGCCTATCCGGTGGTCGAGCGCATCGTCGCCAAGATCAAGGCCGAGGTCAAACAGATCATCGGCCAGCGCGACGCGCTCAAGGGCGTGTCGCCTTCGGACTTCACCGACGAGCGCTTCGGCCTGCCGACGGTGCGCGACATCTTCGCCGAACTGGAAAAGCCCGGCCGCGACCCGCGTCCCGAGTTCAAGACCGCGCAGTTCAAGGAAGGCGTGGAGACCCTGAACGACCTGTATCCGGGCATGATCCTGGAAGGCGTGGTGACCAACGTCGCCAACTTCGGCGCCTTCGTCGACATCGGCGTGCATCAGGACGGCCTGGTCCACATCTCGGCCCTGGCCGAGAAGTTCGTGAAGGACCCGCGCGACGTGGTGCGCGTGGGCCAGACGGTCAGCGTTAAGGTGCTGGAAGTGGACGTGGCGCGCAAGCGGGTCGCGCTGACGATGCGCCTGAACGACACCGCGGCCCCTGCCCGCCGCAGCGGCGATGCGCCCAAGGGCGCCGGCGCCGGCCGCCGTCCGCAAGGCGATGGCGGTCGTGGCGGCGCCGGCGGCGGCATGATGAACAGCGCCATGGCCGACGCCTTCGCCAAGCTCAAGCGCTGAGTCCCGTTCCCGGCCTGCAAAAAAATCGGCGCAATCGCGCCGATTTTTTTTTATGGGCCGGACCTGCCGGCCATCGCCTATTCCTGGGCCATCGAAGCCAGCGCCGCGCGTGCGCGCTCGAGCGCTTCGGCCTGCGCGCCGGCCGGCGCGGCCGCCACGGCCACGCCGTCGATCACGGCGGCATAGCCCTGCCCGTCGGCCTGCAGCACCGCGTCGGCCGGCTCCGATTGCAGGCGGCGCATCAAGGCGCCGGCTTCCTTCGGATCGGCGAAGCGCTGCGACAGCAGCAGTTCCTCGCCGTCGGCGGCCAGCAGGCGGAAGCGGAAGCCGCCGTCCTCGTCGCGGAAGCTGACGAAGCGCGCGCCCTTGCCCTTTTCCTTCTTGGCCGGCGCGCCCTGCGCGGCGCTGGCCACCTGCAGGTTGCGCAGGCCCACGGCCTGGCGCAGTTCCTGCATGAACGGCGTGGACAGCTTGCGCGCCTTGGCGGCGCCGGCCTGCAGGATGTCTTCGATGCGGCCGGGGTTGGCCATCAGGTCGAAGTACTTCTCGCGCATGGGCGCGAGCAGGTTCTCCAGATGGTCGTAGAGCGCCTGCTTGGCGTCGCCCCAGCCCATTCCTTCTTCGAGCTGCTTGCGGAAGGCGGCGGACTGCTGCGGCGTGGCGAAGGCGCGGTAGATGGTGTAGAGGTGCGAGTTCTCGGCGTCCTTGGGCTCGCCGGGCTGGCGCGAATCGGTCACGATGCGCATCACCGAGGCGCGCAGCGCGCTGGCGCCGCCCTCGAACAGCGGAATGGTGTTGTTGTAGCTCTTGGACATCTTGCGGCCGTCCAGGCCCGGCAGCGTCGCCACTTCTTCCTCGATCACCACTTCCGGCAGCGTGAAGTAATCGCGGCCGTACAGATGGTTGAAGCGCTGCGCGATGTCGCGCGCCATCTCCAGGTGCTGGATCTGGTCGCGGCCCACCGGCACCTTGTTGGCGTTGAACATGACGATGTCCGCGGCCATCAGCACCGGATACGAGAACAGCCCCATCGTGACGCCGTCATCCGGCTCCACGCCCTTGGCCTCGTTCTGGTCCACCGCGGCCTTGTAGGCGTGCGCCCGGTTCATCAGGCCCTTGGCCGTGACGCAGTTGAGCATCCAGGTCAGCTCGGGAATCTCGGGGATGTCGGACTGGCGGTAGAAGGTCACGCGCTCGTGGTCCAGCCCCACCGCCAGCCAGGTGGCGGCGATCTCCAGGCGCGAACGCGCCACGCGGACGGGATCGTCGCATTTGATCAGCGCGTGGTAGTCCGCCATGAAGAAGAATGCGTCCACGCCGGGCTGGGTGCTGGCCTGGACGGCGGGACGGATCGCGCCCGCGTAATTGCCGAGGTGGGGAGTTCCAGAGGTGGTGATGCCGGTGAGGACGCGGGTATTCATGAGGCGAAAAGGCGTTGGGGGAAAACGCCCAGTGTAACGTGCCGGACGGGCGCCGCGCCCGCCGCCGCTACAGTATGGCCAGGACCGGCGCGGCCAGCGCGCACAGGCCGCCGGCGGTCAGCGCGGCGCGCGGACGGAAGGTAAGGAACCAGATCAGCAGCAGGCCGGCGATGCTGAGTATGCCTATCCATTCGACCGTACCGTAGCTCCAGCCCCAGACCGCCGCAGACGCGCACAGCGACAGGGCCAGCGCGGCCCAGCCGAACAGCCGCAGCGGCACGCGATGGCGCCGCGTCAGCGCGCGGTTGAAGAGGTCTTCGTAGTGGCGGTCCATGCCCAGGCACAAGGCGGAGAATCCGGCGTAGGCCAGGCAGAAGGCGGCTAGCGTCATGGCGTATCACCTCTTGCTTCGTAGGCGCCGAGGGCCGGCGCCTGTTGGGTCGGAGCGGCCGGCGCCGGAGCGCGCCTGGCGGACTGCGCCACGCCGGCGCGGGCCGCCCTGCGGGCCATCCAGGCCAGCAGCAGGGCTGCGGCCAGGCAGGTCAGGTC
>Ga0182742_1000562_pt1 | contig 56726 bp, 48 predicted proteins | sample eDN5th37CBELigMG_FD_128880 | JGI IMG/M metagenome (GOLD analysis project Ga0182742, IMG submission 128880) | Enriched Miracle-Growth compost microbial communities from Emeryville, California, USA - eDNA 5th pass 37_C BE-Lig MG (version 2)... ...
AATGCGCAAGCCCTGGGTCATCCCGTCACGCTGACTCTCGTGCTTCACTGGGCCGCTGCCGTGTATCTGTGGGTGGGTGATCTCGATGCGGCCGAGACACACATCGACTGGTTTCTATCACGCGCGCAGACGCATTCCCTCGGTCCTTATCTGGCGGTTGGGCAAGGACTGAAAGGCGAGCTCGCCATCCATCGTGGAGACGCGGCGCGCGGCGTGCCGTTGCTCGAGAACGCGTTGCAGAGTCTGCATGCCGCACGATACGAACTGGTGAGCACCGCTTTCAATCTCGCGCTCGCGCGCGGCCTCATTGCGATCGATCGAACCATAGAAGGGCGACTCGTCATCGATGCGAGCATACGGGCGGTCGAAGTAAACGGCGATTTGGGCTTCATGCCCGAGCTTCTGCGCATCAAGAGCCAGCTTTTGCCACGCACCGCCGATGCCAGAGCACTCACTTTGCAGTCATGCCTCGAGCAGGCCCTGGACTGGGCGCGACGCCAGTCGGCAAGAGGATGGGAACTGCGCGCCGCAACCGATCTCGCGGCCTGCTTCATCGAAGAAGGACGGCCGCAGCAAGCGCATACGATTCTAAAGCCCGTGCTGGATCAATTCACCGAAGGCTTCGCCACCGCCGACGTGAAGCGCGCGATAACGGTGCTCGCGCTTACGCACTGAGCCCGGTTGGACTCGCGAGAAGCAATCGCGCCCGTGGCTCGGAGACCATCCTGTTCGAGTATGACCTTCGCCCTATCGAACCCCAGCGCCCCGGGTTGAACGGCTTGTTGGGCCTACGCCGCGCTGCCATTTGAAGCCGAAGTAGATTGCAGAGGCAAGCGAGCAGACGAGCAAAGCGTAACCCCAGTATCGGTCTTCTCGCTCCCACTCGCGCACTTCGCGGAGACCGAAGACCTCGCGACCATCGATCTTCAATCCGTGCACCCACGCAATGTGCAGATCGCTGTTCAACAAAGGTCTACGGGGCTGAGCAAGCTCGTCCTTCATCACGGAGACGCTTGTGGCAGCACCTTCCTTGAACTCGGCTGGAGCAGCCCTCCCCATCGCATACCTGAATAGTGAAGGGTCAACTCTGAAATCCAATTCGCTTTCAGCCAGTTTGAAGCGCAGTGTCGGCGACTTGCGGCGACCGAACACCTCGTATTCTCTCAGCGTTCCCGAAACCTCAACATGCGCGCGAGTAGCGTCGTCATTCCAGCCCTTGCTGAGAACTGCAACACAAAAGAGGACAAAACCGCAGGAGATCGCAAACGACCGAAACTCGCGTTGCCTTAGCCTCATTTTCCGGCCTCGGTCAGCAGTAGCGCAGAAAGAGCCAACAGAACTTGAAACGTTATGAGTCTTCTCATGGCGCAAGATCAACGTCGTTTATGAGTGCGCTCTGTGACGAATACCCTGGGCGCTGCTGCAAAACCTGGAGCGCGACTTGCCCGCAAGTCTACATGCCACAGTAAGAATTGAAACATAAGCTGTCCATTCGCCGGTGTAACCAGCCCTTGCGAACTTCGCCGGAAAATCTTGCGATACTCCGAGTGGTCGTTGAGCACGCCCGTTCCCAGACCGGCACTTCCGTTTTGAGTACTGCCTTGTCCGGTCTCGCGGGTGTCAGCGCGGGCGCCGAGCTTCGGGCTCATCGGGTTTGCGATCCAGCTGAGTACGCATCCATCGTGCGAACTGCCGGTCGATGAAGTCGGCCTGGAAACGCGCCTTCTCGTCGGCGCTGATTCCATCCTTGAGTGCGAAGCGATAGGTCCAACTGACGAGCGTGCGATTCGGCGCCGGCTGCGTACGGGTGAACTCGCCTACCGCATAGGCCACCTCGCGGAATTTCGGGCTGGTGTAGTTCCACACGAGGTACCTGAACCGCGAACCCTGCTCATTCGATTCGGTGAGCAGCACTTCTTCAACGGCGTAAGAGCCGTCGGTCGTGCAGACCAGCCTGCGTGCGCCCACCTTACCGTAGGGTCCGGCGGAGAGCCTGTGCGTCCCGGTGACTCCAGGCAAATCCTCAGTCGCATCGATGCGCAACGGCCTGTTCGCCACCTTCATCACGTCTGCGAGAGGTTGTTCGATCGTTTTATGCTCCGTGCGGATCAGGAGTGTCTCGAGTGGCGCGATCTCAGGACGGGGCGGATTGACGAAGCCGGCAGGCGGCTCGCAGGCTGCTCCAACGCCCGGGAGGCCCAGACCGACAAGGGTGAGTGCCACGAGGCCGTGATGTTCGGGAATACGCATGCAGCGTATCTTCCACAGATCGGCGCTCCAGGACTATTCGCATATGAAGCCGCAACGGACCGACTCGCTCAACCCCCGAAAAAAGCCGCAGCAGCGACGCTCGCGCGTCACCATCGATTCCATTTTCGAAGCAACCATTCAGGTTCTGCTCGCCAATGGACTCGACGCCGTCACCACAGCGCAGATCGCCGCACGCGCCGGAGTGTCCGTCGGATCCCTGTACCAGTATTTCCCAAACAAGAACGCGCTGCTCGCTGCCGTGGTCAAGCGGCATGTGAGTGAGGTGGTGGACGCGACGATGCGGGCCTGCCAGTCGGTGCATGGCCGGACGATCGAGGAGATGTGCAGCACCATGATGTCGGCCTTCGTGGCCGCCAAGACCCGGAGACCGGAAGTATCACGCGCGCTGTACCTGCCATCCGCGGCGGTCAATGCCGACGCCATCGTGCGCGAGGAATCGCAGCGATGCTCCAGTGCGGTTCACGACATGTTGATCACGGCACAGGATGCAAACTTCGCGCAACCGCAGGTGATCAGCCGCATATTGTGCGGCTCCATCGTGACACCGACGCGCGCAGTTATCGAGGCAGGGGGCGGCCGCGAGGACTTCGAGCGCCTGACACGGCACCTCACGTCGCTCACCCTCGGCTATCTCAAGGAGGTAGCTCGCGGCGAAGCGCCGGAGAATGGTTTGCCATCCCTGCGGAAGAACAGATGATCGTTCCTGATTCGATCACGACTCCGGAGACAAACTCATCCGCAGATCCGTCGCCGACTCGACCGCCGGTCGCGAGAACAGCAGCGGGATGTACTGCCCTTCCGCCCAGAGCGGGAACAGGTCGCGATAGTGCGGACTATGTGGATCGCCGGATTGGCCAGGCGTATTGATCGCGCGGCTGTTGTCCCATTCGCCCACGTCCAACACCATTCGCCAAGATGCGCCGGCAGTGACGTTGAACGTGCGCGAATCATACGAAGCGGCATGCGGGCTCTGCCCCGAACCGCCCAAGGCCAGCGAGCCGATGCTGAACTGCTCGCGCGACATCGGACTGCCCATGGCAGCGAACGGATGTTGAAAGTTGGCGCGATGTATCTTGCCCCACGCCCACTGACTCATGTCAGGCCCCAACAAACGTTCGACATCCTTTACGGCAGCGTCCAACGAGGTGAGTAGCAGGCGCTCGCGTTGTGCTCTATCGCGTGCAGTTTCCAAATGATTGACGACTCCTCCCAGGTTACCCGAGCCGATGATGGCGCCGGCCTTTGGCGCCGCGGCCTCCACCACAGTGCGCCCCAGGTGGCGCGACGTCCAAACTTGGTAAAGCGCTGCGGCGGCACTATCGCGCGAATCTTTCTTATCCCAATCCTGGAGCAGCGTCACAGCTGCTTTCAGGCTCGAGTCGGTGGGCGATACGCCTGCCAGCAGCGCCACAAGACGCTCAGCCAGCGCGTTGTGATCGTCCATCTGCAGAGCCATCGAATCCTGCAGAGTCAGCTTGGCCTTGGAAGCCAGTACTGATTTTATTCGGTTGGCGCGCGAGCCATCGGCCCATTCAAAGCCCAACTTGCGCTGCGCGCTCGGATAATTCGAAGGCATGTTCATCTCGTTCGCCGTTGCCACGAAGCCGGTCGCCGGGTTGAGCTGGCTGGGCAGCTTGTCCAAAGGCTGGAAACCACTCCATTCGTAACGCCCATCGCCTGGAACCGGCATCAGTCCATCCCAATTCGGGCGCACCGGCGCGAGCCCCGCGACTTGCCAGCCGATGTTGCCGTCCGTGTCCGCGTAGACGAAATTCAAAGTGGGGGTCGCCCAGCGTGACAATGCCTCGCCGAAATCTTTCCAGTTGGCGCCCGTGTTATAGATTCGGGACGCCAGATAGGCGGAAGTGCCCGGCTCGGACCACACACTGCGCACCGCATAGGCGCGATGGTTGTTTGGATCGGCATACGTCACCGGTCCATGGCGAGTGAACTTCAACTGCACCTGCCGCGGCGCCTCGCCTTTCACTTCCACCGTCTCGGTGACGACTCGCATGTCCTCCCACCCACTCTTGTAACGGTACTGGTTGGGGTTGGCGGGATGGGTCTGGTAAACGTAGAGGTCTTCCTGATCGATGGCGAAGATCGTGTAACCGAAGGCGATCTTGTCGTTATGGCCGGTAGCGATGCCGGGGATGAAAGGTTCGTTCGCTCCGATCGCGGAGTAGCCGGGCGCATTGATATGTGAGATGTACCGCAGGGCCGGGACGGTATATTGCCGGTGCGGATCGTTCGCGAGGATGGGTCGGCCGGTCGCGGTCTTCGACGGAGCAATGGCCCAGTTGTTGGAACCGTTGCGATCGAAATCGCCCGTCTCCGCAAAGAAGTTGAAATCTGCATCCAAGGCTGCGACCTTGCCGTCTGGACTCAAGGTCACCTCGTTCAGCGCAGTCCTGTAATCACGCAGCGCATCCTCAGGAATCGAACATGGATCGAGCCCAACGGGAACCTTGGTCGATGACGACGGTGACAGCGGCGCACGCAGCTTGTCTGAGGCCAGCCCGGCCGCGCACGCGACCTGTGCGCGCTTCAATTCGGAGCCGACATTGCGCGTCAGGGCGTGAGAGCGAACTCGAGCGATGTCGAATGGTTGCCACAAGTCCGGCTGAGTACCCACCAGCTTGAACTCTTCGGGCAGAGGCCGTTTGCCGGCGCGTACTTCTCCAACGTAAGCATTGATGCCCGCAACGAATGCCTCGGCATCGCTTCGAGCCTCGGGCCCGTAACTCGACCACTCGCGCTCCACATCGCCCTGATAGGCGAACAGGCGCGCTGCCCGGTCACGCTCGACCATGGAAGCGCCGAAGTCCTTGGCCAACAATCCCAGGCGGTGCTTGCGCAGAAAATCGATCTGCCACAGTCGGTCGCGAGCTACTACGTATCCTTGCGTGAAGAACATATCTCGTCGCGAGCTCGCATAGATGTGCGGCACACCCCAGAAATCGATCAGCACTTCAGCGGGCGCCTGTAGCCCTGCAACCGAGCGAGTCTCGTGACGCACGGCTGTCGAGCTGGCCACGGCAGGGATCGCGTGCAGTAACGCGCCTCCGGTAATGACGAGCAACGCTGAGGTCCGCAACATGGTTCTTCGTCCCCCCTCAATCGAGAATCCGGCTGTGCCGTTTTGGATCTTTCATCAACACGGATGCCACGAAGGCTGTTGCCAGCAGCGCAGTCAGCACGAGGTAAAAGCCGCTTTCGTTGCCGCTGTGCTTGAACCAGAGCGCGCCGCTCTCGGCGTTGCCGCTGAAGAAGGCCGAAGCGACCGCGTATGGCAATCCAACGCCCAGGCTGCGCACGTGAGCTGGAAACAGCTCGGCCTTGAAGATCGCGCTTACCGCGGTGTAGCCGCTGAGAATGATCAGCGGAATCGTGCACAGAGCCACGGCTTCCATTGGCGTTGAGGCCGTCAACAAGAGTCTGTGAATGGGATAAGCCGCCGCCGCCCCCAAGCCGAACGCGCCGACCAACAGCAAACGCCGGCCAATCACATCCGACAGCCAGCCGGAGATCGGCTGCATGATCATGAAGGTCACCAATACGAACAACATGATCTGCGAGGCCTGATCTTTGCTGAAGCCTTCACCCATCGGTCCGGCCGCGCTGTTGATCAGGAACTTCTGCATGTAAGTGGTGTACACGTAAAAGGCGCAGCTGCCTGCCGCCGAGACCAGAAAGATGAAGGCGGTTTCTCGGGGAAATGAGCTGATCAGAGTCATCGTCGAGCCGCGCTCGACCTCCAGCTTCCTGACCGCTCGGTACGATGCGGTTTCATCCATATCACGCCGCATCCACAACACCGTGAGGGCCAGTAGCGCGCCTACGACGAACGGAATTCGCCAGCCCCAGGCGTGCAGCGCTGCGGGGCTCAGCAGAAGCTGCAGCAACGACAGCAATCCCAGTGCGAGCAACTGCCCGCCGATCAGCGTTATATACAGAACGCCAGACCACAATCCGCGATGTGACTTGCCCGCCATCTCGCTGATGTAGGTGGCGGAGGCGCCGTATTCGCCGCCCAAGCTGAGTCCTTGGATAATCCGCGCCGCGGTCAACAAAACAGGCGCAAAGATGCCGATCTCGGCATGGCCCGGGGTTACTGCGATCATGAGCGACCCGAAGCACATCATGATGATGGACAACACCAACCCGGCCTTGCGCCCTGCCCGATCGCAGTACCTGCCCATGAGCCACGCCCCGAGCGGACGAGCAATGAAGCCGACGCCGAACACCACCGCCGACTTCAGGAACTGGGTGGTCTGATCCCCTTCAGGAAAGAACACCGAGGCGAAATACACCGAGAAGGCCGCGTACGAGAACCAGTCGAACCATTCGACGAGATTGCCACCGGAGCCACCGAGGATGTTCTTCAGGCGCTGCCACGAGGACACTTCGTCCGGTGTTAGTGACGTGACGATGGCAATCATTGAGCATGCACCCTAGACCACCGCCGTCGTCCGGGGGAAGTTGCGCGAACGGATGCTGTTGGTGACTGGCAAACACCGGGTACGATCCGCCCGGCCGGACAGGATGGCCGATCTAACCCGCCTGCGACCTCATCCCCAGCGAGTAGCTAGGCCTCAGCCACTGCCGCAATGGATACCTTCAATCCAGGAACTCGCACCGGCATTTTGGCGCCCTGACGCGCCGGTGGATCTGAAGGGAACCACCTGAGCCATTCCTCATTCATACCGGCAAAGTCGTCTTCGTCGGCCAGAACAACTGTGACACTAACGACTTTGTCCAGAGAACTGCCCGCCGCCTCGAGAATGGCTTGTATATTGACCAAGCATTGTCTGGTCTGCTCTTGAATGGTTGCGCCGACCATCGTGTTGGTCGTCGGGTCCGTCGGCGCCGTGCCCGATACGAAGATGAGGCCTGCCGCCTTCACCGCCTGGCTGTACGTGGGTGGCGGCTTCGCCGCCCTTGGCGTAAATACGATATGGCGAGTCACAGCGGTAGTTCCTTGTGGGTCGGGATCCCTACGATAAACTTTAGCTCACCACACACTGTTAGCCAACGGACTGCACCCATGATCACCGACGCATCGAGACAAACCATTTCAGCGACTCTCGCCACGCTGTGTGGATGTGTGCTGGCGATAACTCTCACCGTCACGACGTGCGTAGCCGCAGAACGAGAGCGCAAGCCGGGAGAGTATCCATTGCAGCCCGACTCGCTGGTCCAACCTGGCGTACCCCAGGGCAACATGGTGGGATCGCTGGAGTTTCACAGTAAAATTTTTTCTGGCACCGTCCGTCGCCTCTGGATCTACGTGCCGGCACAGTACGATGAATCCAAGCCGGCGAGCGTGCTCGTGTTTCAGGACGGTCAACGCGCCACCAATCCGCAGGGCTCGCTGCGCGTGCCGACGGTGCTCGACAACTTGATTCACCGGGGCGAGATTCCAGTCACCATCGGCATCTTCATCACGCCAGGCCACCTCGCCGAGACCTATCCGGATACGCTGGGTATGAGCAATCCAGATCATCGCGCAGAGGAATACGATGCGCTGAATGATCGCTACGCGACATTCATCGTCGAAGAAATACTGCCGGATGTCGCCAGCCGCTACAACTTGACGACCGATCCACGGCAACGCGCGATCGGCGGCACGAGCAGCGGCGCCATTTGTGCTTTCACCGTTGCCTGGCATCGGCCGGATGTATTCCGCAAGGTGATCAGCATCATCGGCAGCTACGTGTCGATCGGCTATCGCCCGGCGCAGAATGGAGAACCGGCGGTGCTGGGAGGCGATCTCTATCCAGGGCTCATCCGCAAGAGCCCGATCCGGCCGCTGCGCATCTTCCTGCAGGATGGCTCGAACGATCTCGACAACGAGCACGGCAACTGGTTTCTCGCCAATCAACAGATGCTGGCGTCACTCAACTGGGCGAACGCCGAGGCTGATCGAAAGGGATCCTCTGGCCCGCGCTACGATGTGAATCATGTCTGGGGCGACGGCGCTCATTCGGATGCACACGGCGGTGCTCTATTGCCCGATATCCTCCGCTGGCTGTGGCGTGAGGATCACGTGAGGCCTGCGCAACGATGAGCAGCGACGAGTCTCGCGCCGGAAACATTCGATAGTCCAAGGCAGATCCGAAGCCGCCCCGCTCGATGGTTTGACGCTGAACAGGCGGAAGCATTTGAGCGCTGACGCCACGTTGCTCTGCCTCGGGGCGCAAAGCCCATGGTGTTCAGCGCGAGCACGCCTTTGGCGTTCCGAATTGGTGCGCGACCCGGCAACTCGGGCGCGCCACGCACCATCGTAGATCAGCACCGCACCCGGTCAGAGCACGTAAGTGCCTGAGTCACCGAAGTACTCGTCGTGGCACACATTCTGCAAACAGTACTTCGTCAGTTGCTAATACAACCACTCTAAATATTCTTCAGGCAGAACGACTCAATGACTAAATATTCTAGGCTCGCCTCGGCGGCTGTGGCGGCTGTGTTGCTCTCGACTTCCGGCTCGGCGCTTGCCGAGCTCACCGCGAACGTTGGAGTTGCAAACAACTACATCTGGCGCGGCTTGACCCAAACGATGAACGATCCTGCAATCTCCGGCGGCATCGACTACGCGCACGAGAGCGGGTTCTACGCCGGAACATGGGTGTCCAACGTGAGCTATGCGCCGAACGACCCCTTCTCCTATGAGCACGACCTTTATCTCGGCTTCTCAGGTGGCGAGGCCGTGACTTGGGACGTGGGCTACCTGTACTACAACTACGACTCGCTCGCGGGATTCGATTTCGGCGAGATCTACGGCACCGTAGGTTTCTCCGGCTTCAGCTTGTCCGCATGGGTGCTGGCCAATACCGAGGCCGATGAGGGCCCAGGCCAGGATTTCGGCTTCGGCGAGGCATACTACGTGTCTCTGAACTATGCGATTCCAATCAAGGGAGATCTCGAGCTGGGACTGCATGTCGGCCGCCACTCCGGCGACTTCAGTGAAGCCTTCAACGGCGTGCCGGGCGACTACACGGACTACAGCGTTTCGCTGTCGAAGGGCGGCTTCAGCTTCACGATCTCGGACACGAACCTGGCCAGCAAGACGCCGGATGGTCTCGATAACGGATCGGTGAAATTCGTGATCGGCTACACGAAGGACTTCGAGCTCTGATGTGGCGTCGGGCGGCCCTATGCGGGGCCGCCCGAGCGCGGGGCAAGGATGCTTTTAGCGTCGAACGGGGAATCGATCGTTCAGCGCGCGTCCCTTGCGCGTTGCCGGCTCAACCGTCTGATCGGTCTCTTCGAAGCGGGCAAACTCGGACGCATTGGACGCATCGATCTTGACTGTCTGGCGTCGGAAAGGCGGCTTGCCTCGGAAATCGACGGTACGCACGCGCTCCCCGACACGGGACGAATCGATCGCGGAGTCTGGGCGCAACGCTTCGAAGCGTGCGAACTCAGTCGGCGAAAGTTGATCGATCTTCACAATGCGGCGTTTGAACGGTGGCTTGCCCTTGAACTCGGTAATCATCACCCGGTCGTCGTCGAGCCGCCGCATGTTGGGCTCGGCCTGGGCTACGGTGACCCCGAACGTTGCGGCCACAGTCGCGGTGACAAGCCCGACTACGCGCCTTAGTTGTCTGTTGGTCACTGGGACCTCCTCTGGTCTGAATGAACTCTAGGAAGAGCTCGATCGAGATCCGAGTTCCTCCTGGTCAAAAAAGGCTATCGCGGCCTCTCGGCGAGTACCAGCACCATCCCGGTGCTGGCAACAATTTGTCACGCACCGATATAGCGCGGGGAAATCGCCCTACCCACCGAAATCCTTGACGTCCCAACAGGAAGGTGAGTGGTCCCGAAGTTGCATCGATCAAGGCAGCCCGATCGGATGGCCAGGGGACCAGATGAGCCGCATTCAACGCATCCGTCTCACAACGCTGCTCGCGTTCGTCGCGCTGGCATCGCAGTGGGCACGCGCGGAACCCTTTGGGTTTGTCGTGCCTCTCGAGGAACGCGAATCGGGCCACTACTACGTCCATGGCGCGCTCGGCGAGGGTGTGGAAACCGATTTCCTCGTCGATACCGGGTCCGGGTACGTGGCGCTTTCCAAGGAAACGTTCGATCGCGTCAGGCACCGACCAGGAACCAAGCACCTGCGGGATATCGTTGGCGCGATGGCGAACGGCAAGCTGATGAAGGTGCCCATCTATCGTCTCGCCGAACTGACCATCAGTGACGATTGCCACCTGCAAGATGTCGAGGTCGCCGTCTTCCCTGCAGGCAGCCGCGACATCCTGGGGCTGAGCGTGCTCCGGCGCGTCGAGCCATTCGCGATGCATATGTCACCGCCGATGCTGCGTGTTTCGACCTGCGAAAAGTCGTTGCAGGCGTCGGCCGACTCGTGATTGCGTGGTGCGGCGGCGGCCGCATCGAACATTTCCTCGAGCTTCACATCGGCGGCGCCACGCCGTCCTTTTCGACTACGATCTGCAGTGCCTGGTAGCTGTGATTGGCGCCGACGGCGCTGACGACGAATACTTTCTTGCCGGCAGTCAGGTCGGCGCTCGATGCGGGAATGAGGGTCACGACGGGCGCGTTCGGCGGCACGGTTACGGAGTTGTTGCCGTCCTTGTACGAGAGTTGCAGAACGTTGTCATTCGAAGCCTTTACCACGGCATCGACATTCGCGTTCGTCATGGTGCTGTTGGAGCCGAGATCCCAGGCGTAATGCCCCTCACCGGTACCGCGCTCCGACTCGGGAAACACGAGGACTTCCTGCGCTATCAGATTTCCGTTGACATCGGCCCGGGCCGCCGCGCCCACGAACGAGCCCGGCTTGATATCCGCGAGCGAAATCTTTCGCACCGCCGCTATCTTCACGTCCGGTTTGAGAGCGATCGAGACCGTGTCTCCGCTACGCCGATGCACCACCAGCGCGTCTTTACTCGCCGAGACAATGTCACCTCGAATGCGAACCGGCGATGTCGAGTGCATCTGTGCGCTGGCGGTGGCGACAAAGCCAAGAGCCACCGCGGTTGCAAGATATTTGATCGAGTGATGCATGGAACCTCCTGAATACGTGTAACGAGATCAACTGCCACCGAACCAGTTGTAGCCCTGGTTCTCCCAGTAGCCGCCGGGATAGGTGTTGGTCACTTCGATGGACATGATGTGCTTGGGATTCTTGTAGCCAAGCTTGGTCGGCATCCGCAGCTTCATGGGAAAGCCATACTTCGGCGGCAGCGTGTTGCCGTCGTACCTGAGCGTCAGCTGCGTTTGCCGATGCAGCGCCGTCGGCATGTCGATGCTGGTCGAATAGTCGTCGGCGCAGTTGAACGCGACATACTTCGCGGTCGTATCGGCTCCGCAGCGCTGCAGGAAATCTGCGAATGGCACCCCGCCCCACCTGCCAATCGCGCTCCAGCCTTCCACACAGATCAGGCGCGTGATCTGGTCGACCTGAGGCAACGCGTGCAGTTCTTCGAGCGTCCACACGCGCTTACCCGTCGCCAGCCCGGAAACTTCCAGCCGGTAGGTGCTCGCATCCACCTCCGGCACGGAGTCGATGTCGTAGTACGCGTTGAATGGAAAGGGGCGCGTCATCATCGACTCGGGATAAGTCGGTGCAAGGCGCTTCGGGTTGAACAGCCATGCCTGCACATCGTCGTTGAAGCGGGATACACGACGAAGCAGCGTATCGACGGACTTGTCGTTGCTGATCGAACACCCCGTCAACAGGGTCAGCCCGCCGAGCGTCAGGATCTGTTTCCCGAACAGCCGGCGCGTCGACCGCGACAACTCCCGTTGCGCATCCCTGACGATCAGCTGCGAGTCGAGCTTGTGTGGGTCCATGTTCTCAGCGCCCCCGAAGCATGGTGAGCAACGATCGCGGCACCAGGACGACCATCACGATGTGAACGACTAAGAACGCGACCATGAATGCCATGGCGCAGAAGTGCACGACGCGAGCCTGGTCGTATCCACCCATCAGGTCGCACAGCAAAGACAGCTGCACCGGCTTCCAGATCGCCAACCCGGACAGCACCAGCACCACCGTGTCCACGATGACGGCCAGATAGGCGAGCTTCTGGACGGCGTTATAACGGGAGAGATCTTCGTGTCCGAGAGCACCGCGCACAGCGGCCCACAGATCATGCAGCACGCTACGCACAGTGATGGGCAGCAATCTCCTGCTGAATCGGCCCAAGGCGACGTTCAGCACGAGGTAAACGAGAAAGTTCGCCGCCAGCAGCCACATCGCGGCGAAGTGCCACAGCAGCGCGCCACCCAGCCAGCCGCCCAACGTGATGGACTCTGGAAACTGGATGCTCGCGAAGATGGGCGAAGCGTTATAGATCTGCCAGCCGCTGGTCACCATGATGACCACGGCAAGCGCGTTCAGCCAGTGCGTTACTCGCAGCCAGACAGGCTGAAACGCACGCACGCCGGCAGGCGCAGCGAGCGTTTCGGATGGCGTGGGTGAAGCGGCGTTCATGGGGGAGGACGTTACTCCCCCAATCGTGCGACTTCATTTCATCTCCGATGGCGGCGATTTCATCCATAACGCGCAGTCGCCCTGGGAATTCCGACCCGGCGGCTTGAGACGCCTCTCTTTGCTCGCAGTGCCTGCTGCAAGAAAGCCGTGCTCGTTTCGACTGAAACACACCCGGAGCGTCATGACATTCTGCCGGTACAGCGCCGCCCGATCCTGACATCCGACTCCAAAGTCCGTGCACTCCGGCAGCAGGCGGCCGGCAAGATTCGGCATTACGAGGAGCCCATGGGAGTACAGCGAGCAGCGACATCCCTCGCGCTGTTGTGGATCTCGGTTGCGATCTCAGGTTGCGTGAGTCACTCCGGAATTCACGGCAGGGAGCACGAGACGAGCGCGCACGAACTGGCCTTCGAGAACGACACGGCCAGTGATGGTGTATTTGTGACCGGGGACTGGCCAGACGCCGACTGGTGGTCGATGTTCGGCGACCCGAAGCTGGATGCGCTGATATCGCAGGCGCTTGTTGACAACCCAACATTGCACGCCGCCGAAGCCCGGGTGCGCGCGGCGCATTCGCTTGCGCGGGCGGCGCATTCGTCTCTCCTCCCTACTCTGGATGCGAACGCGACTGCCGGGCGCGAACGGTTGAGCGAGCACGACCTCATCTATGGCCCCATCGGCGGCAGCACCATCAATCAGGGCCGGATCGCGCTCGATTTCAGTTACGACTTCGATTTCTGGAGCAAGTACCGCGACACCTTCGCTGCCGCACTGGGTGAGGCGCGTGCGGTGGAGGCGGACAGTGCCGCGACGCGCCTGGTACTCGCCAGCGCCGTCGCGCAAACGTACTTTCAGCTGCAAACCGATATCGCGATCGCCGAGGTTGCGAAGCAAACGCTTGCGCAGCGCGAGGGTCTGCGAGATTTGAATCGTCAACGCTCGAGTCGGGGGCTGGACACGACCATTCCGTCGCGGCAGTCGGATCAACAGGTCTCATCCTCGCGCGTCGCCGTCGCTGCGGCTGTAGCCGCCATGCAACTCGACCGTCATCAACTCGCCGCGCTGGTGGGCCTCGGGCCCGATGCCGTACTCGACGTGCAACCCACGCTTCAGACGTACGAGAACATGATTGCGCTGCCGACGGACTTGCCCGCCAACCTATTGGCCCGTCGCCCCGACGTCGCGGCTCAACGATTCCGGGCAGAAGCCGCCGCCGCGCGCATCGGTGTGGCGAAGGCGGACTTCTATCCAAACGTGAACCTTGCCGCCTTCGTCGGTCTCGATGCGCTCACCTTGCACAGCCTGCATCTGTTCGACGCCGGCAGCCGGGTTGCCGGTGTATCGGCCGCGATCAATCTTCCGCTGTTCGAGGCCGGGCGCTTGCAGGCCATCCTGCAGGGGCGCTACGACGAATACGACCTCGCGATCGCGCAGTACAACCAGACGTTGATCAACGCCCTGCGACAGGTTGCCGACCGGATCGTCGATCTGCGATCCGTACGTCGACAGCTCATCGATCAAGTGGACGCGCGCAACGCGGCCGCAGACGCATACCGGCTCACGCTGGATCGTTACCGTGCCGGACTCACGAACTATCTCGACGTACTGGTCAACGAGGAGCGATTGCTCGCGGAGCGCCAGAAACAAGCGCAGCTACAGGGCAAGAGCCTCACCCTCGCGGTCGAGTTGATGTGGGCGCTGGGCGGTGGCTACCGCGCGCCGACCTTCGACGCAGGAAGTTGATCGATGGAAGAAACCCAAGCACCGCCGACTTCGCCTCCTGCCGCCGATGACGTTGCGCCGGCAAACCCAAAGCGCAAGCTCGTGTTCGTCTTCATGAGCGCCGGCTTTGTGCTGGTGGGGGTGGCCGTCGCGATCTGGTGGTGGCTCGTTGGTCGCTGGTACGAGAGCACCGAAGACGCGTATGTACAGGGCGATCTCGTGGCGCTCACGCCGCAAATCCCAGGCATCGTCGTGCGCATCAACGCGGACGAGACCGCTCTGGTGCGCGCGGGCGAACCCGTGGTCGAGCTCGATCGCGCCGATACCAAGACTCAGCTGGCGCATGCGGAGGCTGTCCTGGCTCAAACAATTCGCCGAGTACGACAACTCTTCGCGAATGTAGAAGCGCTTCGCGCAACAGTCACGCTCCGCCAGGCAGAGCTCCGGCGAGCGCGCGAGGATCTGGCACGTCGCACAGGCCTGCCCGACTCCGGCGCGGTTTCGGAGGAAGAACTAAAGCATGCGCGTGCGGGCGTCGAGACTGCGGCCGCCGCGCTCCAGGAAGCGAGAGAACAACTGGCTGCATCCGAATCGCTGGTCTCGCATACGACCACGAAAGATCACCCCGATGTGGCGCAGGCTGGAGCGCAGGTAAGAGCCGCCTATCTCGCGGCACACCGCACTTCGTTGGTCGCACCGGTCGATGGGTACATAGCGAATCGAACCGTGCAGGTCGGACAACAGATCGCTGCCGGGACACCGCTGCTTGCCATCGTGCCGCTGACGGACGTCTGGGTCGATGCGAACTTCAAGGAAACGGAGCTAGCTCATGTGCGCATTGGTCAGCCGGCTACGTTGATCTCGGATCTCTACGGTGACGACGTCGAGTATCGCGGTCGTGTAGTAGGCCTGGCCCCCGGTACTGGCGCGGCGTTCGCACTCCTGCCGCCACAAAACGCGACCGGCAACTGGATCAAGATCGTGCAACGCCTGCCGGTGCGCATCGAGCTCGATCGGGAGCAGCTCGAGCAGCATCCGCTGCGGATCGGCCTGTCGATGAATGTGAAGATCGATACGCACGACCGCAGCGGCCCGACGCTCGCGCCAGCGCCGTCCACGACACCAGCGGCGACGACGACGGTTTACGACGGCGTGCTCTCCGCGGCCGACGATCTTGTAACCGCGATCATCACGGCGAACCTCGACCCGTCGGAAACGCAGGTCGCACCGCAGTTGGTGAGCAAATAGCCATGCCGCCGCTCACCGCAGGCCGACGGGCGGCGGTCACAGTTGCCCTGTCGCTCGCTGTCTTCATGAATGTGCTCGATCTGTCGATCGCGAACGTCGCGATTCCGACGATCGCCGGTGAGCTTGGAGTGAGTGCGGACAGCGGCACTTGGGTGATCACTTCCTTCGCGGTCTGCGCGGCGATCATGATGCCGCTCACAGGCTGGCTGGCACGAACTTTCGGCGAACTGCGCACATTCGTTTTCTGTACCGCTGCGTTCACGCTGGCCTCCTTGCTTTGCGGGCTGGCGGTAGACCTGCCGATGCTGATCGTGGCACGCGCGCTGCAGGGCCTGGTTTCGGGGCCGATGATCCCGCTGTCGCAGAGCCTGCTGCTCGCGAACTGTCCCGACGATCGCAAGAACCAGGCGCTTTCGCTGCTGTTGATGGTGACAGTCGCGGCGCCCGTGCTCGGCCCCATCCTCGGTGGTTGGATCACCGATAACTGGGCATGGGAGTGGGTCTTCTACGTCAACGTTCCTATCGGCATCGTGTCGACCCTGGGAGTGGCGTGGCTGCTGCGCGGACGTGAAACGCCGATCGCACGCAGCCGCATGGACAAAGTCGGCATCGCCCTGCTCGCACTCGGCATCGGCTGCCTGCAGGTGATGCTCGACCGCGGCAAGGACCTCGACTGGTTCGGCTCGTCGATGATCATCACGCTCACCGTCATCGCGGTGGTCGCGCTCGCATTCTTCGTTGCGTGGGAGCTCACTGCCAAGAATCCCGCCGTCGACCTGCGCCTCTTCAAACGACGCAACTTCACCGTGGCGACCATCGCACTGTGCCTCGGCTTCGCGATCTACTTCGGCAACATCGTGCTATTGCCGTTGTGGCTGCAAACACAGCAGGGATATACGGCCACCTGGGCGGGCATCGCGACGGCGCCCGTCGGTGTCCTGCCGATCCTGCTCGCGCCACTGCTTGGCCGCTACATGAGCCGTTTCGACCTGCGCTGGTGGGGAACCTTGAGTTTCGTGTCGTTCGGACTGACCTCGTTCCTGTTCGCCGGGTTGAACACGGACGTGCCCTTCGATCGGATCGCGTGGTCGCGCCTGGCACAGGGCATCGGGCTGGTTTGTTTCTTCCCGCCGCTGCTGGCGATCCTGATATCGGGCCTGCCACCGAACCGGATCGCCTCCGCGACCGGCCTGGCCAATGCCTTGCGCACACTCGCCGGCAGTTTCGCCACGTCGATCACGACCACCTGGTGGGATCGGCGCGAAGCGCTACATCAGGCCAACCTCACCGAGAACATCACCAGTTTCCATCCCGCGGCCAGAGGTGCGGTCGAACAACTGAACCAGCTGGGGCTATCCGGAGACCGATCGTTCGCCGCCATCGAGCAAACATTGGTCCAGCAGGCTTACATGCTTGCCACGAACGAACTGTTCTGGTTGTGGGGATGGATGCTGCTCGCGTTCATCCCGATGATCTGGCTGGCGCGCCCCCCGTTCGCCAGCCGCGGACGAGTCGTCGCCGAATGACAACTACTCACCGCGCCCCAGTGTTCTCGCCGCGAACACCGCCCCGAACAACGACAAGAAACTGAGGGTAGAGAGAAGCGGCAACCCGCCAAGCTCCGCCTCCCTCGGAAGTGCGACGCCTGCAATCACTGTGACAACGGCGACCAGTATTCCCACCAGGACGCCGCAATGCTTCGGTCTTCCTAGCGCAGGAACTCCCGCGATCTTGAAACCAAGTGCGGCGAACACGCCCACGACGATCGACACGAAGCATGCCACCCAACTCAAGACTTGAAACGTGGCGCCGGGACCCCAGGCCATCTCGTATCCATCAAAGCCGTACACTCCTATCGCCGCAGCGGCGTGCGCGAGAACCAGGAAGCTCAGCGCCGACCAAAGCGTCGCGATGGCTATTGGCTTCATTTTCATATCGCATCACTCCCTGATGAGCCGCGAGCATATAACATACGGGTTGTTCGGCCCCTTGAGAAGAAAACATGGCGCCTGCCGGACAGCCCCGCCCGTCCAGAATATTTCGAAGATTGCGAAGGAATGCCTGGAGCGGCGGAGGCGCTCGCGAGACCGCCTGGCGAAACGTTCATCAGCGTGGCTAGCATGAGCAATACCACTCGGCGCGAAATCCGGGTTTTACCCCCTACGCCGCTCGAACCCTTCGCCCTCTTTCGCCAAACAGGATTGAAGTCACACTAACCACTGCCCCTGGTATCTCCCTTTCCTCTGCGCCGTTACAATCCTTGCGCTCGAATAATCAGTACTCGCGGGAATGACCATGTCTCGATCCCTGGCTGCTGCGCTCCTCGGCTGGTTCTGTCTTTCACCCCTGGCCTCAGCAGCGCCATTGCCGGTCACCGCCTTCGGCCAAACTCCGGCGATGGAATTCGTCACCCTCAGCCCGAGCGGCAATCTGCTCGCATGGTTGGACAACCGGGGTGCGACACCGCAGCTGCATATCTTCGATCTGACGAAGAACGCGATACACAAGCGCATCAACGCGATGGCCGACGGCACCGTTCGCGACCTCTCCTGGTTTGATGAAGAAACGTTGTTGGTCGGCGCCAGCATGGCCGGGCGACCGGATCCGAGCGGGCCCACCTACGAGTGGTTTCGCAGGATCTCGTTCGACATCGTCTCGGGCAAGTCGAGCATCCTTCTGCACGGCACCGGCACGATGCAGCACGTGACGGGCAGCGAGTTGGTGTCCATGCGCACGTCGAAGCCGAAGAAAGTCATCATGTCCTCGTGGGAATGGTCAGCGCAGAACTACCGGCAACCCAGCAGCTCGCGTACCGCTGGCGGTCGCAAGGACGAAGGCTGGACCTACAACCTCTATGAAGTCGACACCGCAACTGGGAAGCCACGACGGCTGGAGATGGGCTCGCCGTTCACCACGACCTGGGTCGTCGACGCCGACGGTCAGCCGCTCGCGCGCAGCGAGTGGCACGCCAGCCGCCCCCGTTTTCAGCTATTGCATCGTCGCAACGGCGGCTGGAACGAGATCTTCAGTAGCGACTCGGGCGAATCGCCAGTCATTCTGGGCTTGACGGAGGATGGCACTGGCGTCTTGATGCGTGCAGTGTTGAATCGACCGTATAGCGCGATCTGGCGCGTTCCATTCGACGGCAGCGCGCCTCAGATGCTCATCGGCGAGGAGAACAGCGACATCGGCGGTTTGGTTCGCGATCCCTATTCGCGAGCAGTGCTGGGCGCCTGGAGCACCGGGCACAACCCGCAGATCATCTGGCTCGATGACAAGTCGCGCGCCCGGGCTGCGTCTCTAACGAAAGCTTTCGGCGGTAAGGACGCCACGCTTCTCAGCCGCTCCGAGGATGGCACGCATGCGCTGGTGCACGTGGCCACGCATGCAACTCCGGGCGTCTATTACCTCATCAATTACAAGAAGGGCACCGCCGATATTGTCGGCGAGGAATATCCGTCGTTGGTGGACGCGACGCTCGGCGAGGTTCGCGAACTGACCTACAAAGCGCGCGATGGATATGAGATTCCCGCCTTCGTCACGGTGCCTGCCGGTTCGGGTGAGAAACCCTTGCCGCTCGTGGTGCTGCCACATGGCGGCCCAGAATCCCGAGACGTGCGCGCCTTCGACTGGCTCGCACAGTTCCTCGCATCCCGAGGATACGCGGTGTTGCAGCCGCAGTTTCGCGGCTCCACCGGCTACGGTGAGGCGCATCGCAAAGCGGGTTACCGGCAGTGGGGGCGCCTCATGCAGGACGACGTCACCGATGGCGTCAAAGCACTCATCGAGCAAGGCAGCGTCGATCCCAAGCGTGTCTGCATCGTCGGTGCGAGCTACGGCGGTTATGCCGCCCTCGCCGGCGCCGCGTTCACGCCGGAGTTGTATGCGTGCGCAGTGAGCATCAACGGCATCTCCAACCTGCCTACCATGCTGGCTTTCGCAGAGAGCTACGCGGGCAAGGATTCCGACATGGTGTCGTATTGGAAAGATCACATCGGCCTCAAGACGAGCGCCGAAGTCATCTCCAAATCGCCCTCACGCGCCGCTAGCGAGGTGCGAGCTCCGGTTCTACTGCTACACGGCGTGAACGACTCCATCGTACCGGTAGCGCAATCGCGCGAGATGGCGAAGGCGCTCAAGTCGCTATCGAAGCCGCACACGTTGATCGAGCTGCCCAGCGAAGATCACTGGCTGTCTCGCAGCGAATCCCGCGTCCGCGTGCTGACGGAAATGGAAACTTTCCTGGCTACCTATCTGCAGGGGGACTAGGAGCCAGAAGCTATGTCGGATCCTGGTCGAAACGTCGGCGCCGTACCGTCACCAATATCCCGAGCAGTCCCGTAACGAGCAACAACAACGATTCGGGCTCGGGCACGTTCGTCGAGGCGGTGGTGAATGTGATGGCGCCGCTATAGCTCGCCGTGGGGCCGTTTTCGAATGCGCCGAACGCGTTGCCGGTCAGTACCCATCTGTAATCGCCCGCCCCCAACGAGAACGGCGCCATCGTCAGATCAGTCGATGGGAATCCCTCCGGCAGGGTATTGATCACGGCATCGGCACTGAACAGCAACGCATCGCCTTGAAACAAGCTGCCAACCATATCGCTGATGCCGTAGCGGTTGGAGAATCCGGTGCTGGCGAAGGCCGAGACATCGAAGGCGCTTCCGGCAGAGATCGAGAAGGTGAATTGATCGGTGAATTCGCCGAGCAGCCCGCCATTCTGGATGCCATAGGAGCCTGGCGAGCCGATCTCTCCCAATGGAACGATGATGGCGTTCGCCGTTCCGTGGAGCCCGAAGAGCAAAGTCGCCACCAGTCCGAATGCTTTCCACTTCTTCATGACCGACTCTCCTTTCGCGCGAAGGGCAACCGTCGCGCGAACATACGCGGCCGTGTGGAGACCCTCAATTAGTAGCTGTAGTACGCACGCGCTGCGTAACTACTTACGGCGACTGTCAATTTGTTCGACGACCCCGCTTCGGGTAGAGAGCGGGATCATTTTTCAAAGGATGATGGGCGCAGTTTCAACTGAAATATCGGAGCGCTGAATGGTCATCGTGGCGAAATCGTCGCCATCGAGAAATGGCGGATCCAGCCACATTCAAGGACCACCGGCATGTCGACCTATCTCATAAACCATCTCCGCATTCCGGGCGATGTCCCCAACGAGGAAGCGCTCTCCTATCTCGATCAGGTCGAGGCCACGGTCGCTCCCTACGGCGGCAAATGGCTCGCACAAGGACCGGTGGACGTGCTCGAAGGCGCATGGCCGGGCGCAATCGTTCTCATGGAGTTCCCGAGCCGGGAGTCACTGAACAAGTGGTACAACTCGCCCGAATACACGGCATTGCGACCGTTGCGTATCCGCAGTGCCATCTGCGACATCGCACTGATCGACTCGTTGCCCGAGGGCTTCACGATCAAGGCATTCGCTGCGGATGTGCGCCGCCAGCTCGAGGCTCAGAAGCCCTGAGGAGCCTGCTCGAATGGATGAGAAACCGCCGACTTACCGGCCCGCAGTTGGCTCGCGCCAGTAGTGCATGGCGACCGCGCCATTGCTGAGCGGCTTCACCGAAACCAGCTCGAGCCTTCGCGTGTTCGGCAGACCACTCTGATACAGGGTTGGACCGTGGCCGACGATCCTGGGGTGAAGGAGGAACTTGTATTCGTCGATCAGATCCAGCCGGTCCAACTCGGTCGCGAGCTTGCCGCTGCCGAGGAGCACGCCTGCCGGGGTTGCGTCCTTGAGTTTTTGCACCCCCGAGCGCAAGTCACCGGCGATGTGGTGGCTGTTGGTCCACGGGAAGCTCGTTCGCGTCGACGATACGACGTACTTCGGCTTGGTTTCCAGTTTGACCGCCCATTCGCGAACCGACGGCGGCGCCTCGACATCGCCGCGAGCGACCGCCGGCCAATAGCTCTCCATCATCTCGTAGGTGGTGCGTCCCCACAGCATCGCCCCACTCTCGTCCATGAGGCGGGTGAAGAAGGCGTGCGTCTCGTCGTCGGCGATTCCCTCCTGGTGGTCGACGCAGCCGTCCAGGGTGACGTTGAGGCTGAAAGTCAAAAGTCCCATGCGAATCTCCTCCGAGCAGGGCCGTCCGCCATCGGTTCATCCTGCACGGACGAGTCCGTCCCAAGACCACTTGGGGATTTGCAAACCCTCCGGCACATCGTCCGCCGAGCGGTGGTAACGCGCCATCGTGGTTGTGGTGGCCCATGAAAAGTAATCGTGCAGCACATCTCTAAGACGTTCGTCGCGCGCGAATCCGACATCCTCGAGCGCCCGATCGAAACAGGCGATTGCCCGCCGGTCCATCTCGTCGTGCTCGCCATTACCGCTGTGCATCCGGACGACGTAGGTTTCATCGCCGTACTGCTCAGAATACGTCGTCGGACCACCTAGCGCCTCCGCCCAATACCTCGCGAGGCGTTCGGTGTGCTGTGGGTGGTACCCGTGGCTGAACGCATGGCTCACCACTTCGTCCTCCAGCACCCTCGCGTGCCATGCACTGGCCAATCTGAGCAGCCCATCAAAGCCACCCGCCGCTTCATAGATCGTTGGCATAGTTGATAGCTCCGTTCCTGGAAGATCGAAGGCGCCTGACGATCAGATTGTACTCATGGAATCTGACCTTCCAAAGCTGCAACCCGACCGGTCCATGCGAACCTAAGTCTCAGTCCTGAGCCCGACCCCTGAGCTGCATAGAGACGCGCCTGCTGCATCTGTGAAGCACGTACCGATTCACGGCGCAGGCTCCGCCTATCATCCCGACCAGAACAAATCAACACACTGTGCGGCGGAGAACGAGCGGTGAAAGTCATTCTTCGGGTCTGCGCAGCACTCGGGATTGTCAGCCTCACCCTGCTGTCGGTTCTGTTCGTGCTGGGCCTCGTTCCAAGCGAGCTCTTCAAAGAAGCGGCCATGAAGCTGCTCGCCGTCGGCGCGATTGTCACCGCCTCGCTCCTGGCCCTCTCCCTGGTGTTGAGGAAGTAGAGATGACGATTGCACTCATCTTGATCGGGGCAGCCGGGTTCGTGCTGGTCGCAGGCATCGGCATGTACAACCGCCTGGTCGCATACAAGCACGGCGCCAAGGCAGCCTGGTCCAACATCGACGTGCTGCTGAAACAGCGTCATGACGAACTGCCGAAACTGATCGAGACCTGCAAGCAGCACATGAAGTTCGAGCAGGAGACGCTCGAACGCGTGATCCGTGCTCGCAGCGCCGTGAACACCGCCAACGTATCCGGCGACCTGGCCGCGCTGGGTGCAGCGGAAACCGAGCTGCGGGCCGGCCTCGGACGTTTGTTCGCCGTGGCAGAGGCCTACCCGGAGCTCAAGGCCAGTGCGTCCTTTCAACAACTGCAGTCTCGCATCAGTACGCTGGAGACATCGATTTCCGATCGTCGCGAGCTCTACAACGAAGCCGCCAACATCAACAACGTGGCGGTCGAACAGTTTCCGGCCAGCGTGATAGCGAGCATGTTCGCGTTCGTTCCGGTCAAGCTACTGGAGTTCGGCGAGGCTGAAACGGCGGACGTCGACGTCAAAGCACTGTTCAATTGATGCTTGATGTATGGTCGGCACGGCTGCCTGGTTTCTCGCGATCTTCGTCGTTGGAGTCTATCTGGCCGCGCTGTACAACCAGCTCGTGACGCTCAGGCACAACGTCAGAAAGGCGTGGTCCAATATCGACGTGCTGCTCAGGCAGCGCAATGATGAACTGCCTCGGCTCATCGCCGTTTGCAAGCCCTTCATTCGTTACGAACAAGATCTGCTCGAGGCGATCGCGCGCGCCCGAGCGCTCGAGATCGCAGCACAGGCCGCCATAAACCCAGAACAAGTGGGGAACGCCGAAGGAGAACTGCGAAACAGCAAGGCGAAGTTGCTCGCCGTGGCGGAACGCTACCCGGAACTGAAAGCCAGCGAATCGTTTTCGCACATCTCGAAACGAATAGCGGCGCTCGAGGCGAGCATCGCCGACCGTCGCACGTTCTACAACGACACCGTGCAACTGAACAACGTCGCAGTCGAACGCTTTCCAGGCAGCGTGTTTGCGAGATGCTTCGGGTTCTCCGCCGCAGACAGCTTCCACTTCGCGCAGGCAAGCAACGCGGCGGGCAGTCGCGATGTCTAGCAACTTCGAAGCGCTCGTAGTGTCCGTGATTGCTGCAGGAGCAGGCTACGGGCTGTGGCGCCAGGGAATGAAGCTGCGCAGTTTGAGTGGGAGCACCGCCACATCGAAGGTGGCAACGGCGGCGAAGGGATTCGTCGAACTCTCCGGGATCGCGCGCGCATTGAACTCACAGCCGTTGCGCGATCCGATCGCTCACCGGCCCTGCGTCTGGTACCACTTCGACACGGAAGAGCGAAATCGCCGGGGCAAGGGCAAAGATTGGCGAGTGGTCGACTCGGCCACCAGCGCGCGCCCCTTCGTTCTCGACGACGGCACGGCCCTGTGCGCCATCTTGAGTTTGCAGGCAACCATCGAGCGGCCGAAGCCGGAACTGATCAAAGAAAGCAGCACGCGTCGTCACAAAGTCTGGCGCATCAAGGAAGGCGATCCTCTGTACGCATTGGGCAACCTGAAACGCGCCAGACCGGGTGAGTTTGCCGAAGAGTCGCCAGTCCACGGCAAGCCCGGGGTGCAGACATCCTACGACCGTGCCAAGCAAGTCAACGAAGTCACGATCGACTTGCTCAGGTCGTGGAAGAGCAATCCAGCGGCACTCCTTGTTCGCTTCGATTCGGACGGCAACGGACGCGTCGATTGGCACGAATGGGAAAAGGCTCGAGCCGAAGCGCGCGCCGTGGCCGAGAGACGAGTCCCGGAAGCAAATACTGCAGCTGTCGCGACAAGCTTAGAAACGAAGATGGCAGAGCATGACAGCGCCGCAATCGAGTTCAAACTCGAATGCCCCGACGATGATCGACCGATGCTGGTCGCCAACTGCACGGAGGAGCAGCTGACGCGACGCGCACGCATCCGATCGATCATCGGACTCGCACTCTTCGCCGCCGGCGCGCTGGGCCTGGCTGCGGTGTTGGGCAAATATCTTCAATGAGCGGTCCCGGGCATCTGCGATGCCCGTCGACTATTCACCCGAGCTCAAATCCCAACGCACCGTGTTGATGCTCCCGCCGGCGCTCCCCGCCGCTGCTTCGGGAATCATCGGCGAGTCGGTCGGAACGACGATGAAGTTGCGGTTGCCGGCGAATATCAGCGCGCCGCCATCGGGGTAGAACTCGACGGCGGCCGACACAGTTGACGATCCGCGACCCGCGGAATGTCTTCTGCTATCGTGCGTCTTCGATCTTTCTCATGGTGGATGCGGAGATTTTATGCGTTCAACGGTCCGATTCGGCATCGCTTTGGCACTGCTCGCGGCGAGCACTGCCAACGCCGACATTAGCGCCAGCCGGCAAACGGCGGCATCCAAGAGTGCACGCGCCGGTGAAGCGGAATTCCGCGAGCTGTATCGCGAGCTGATCGAGATCAATACCACGCTGTCCTCCGGCTCGTGCACCGACGCGTCGAACGCAATGAAGGCGCGGCTGTCCGCGGCAGGTTTTCCGGAGAGCCAACTGCACGTGCTCGTTCCGCCGGACCGGCCGAAAGACGGCAACCTGGTCGCCGTGCTGCCGGGGACGGATCCGAAGTTGAAGCCGATCCTGCTGCTCGCTCACATCGACGTTGTCGAAGCAAAGGCCGAGGATTGGGAGCGGGATCCATTCAAGCTCACCGAGGAGAATGGCTTTTTCTACGCCCGCGGCGCCTCCGATGACAAAGCCATGGCGGCCATCTTCACCGATTCCATGGTTCGCTGGGGCAAGCAGGGCTACAAGCCAAAACGCGGCATCAAGCTCGCGCTGACCTGCGGCGAGGAAACGCCGAACGTGTTCAACGGCGTGCGCTACCTGGTCAAGGAACATCGCGAGTTGATCGACGCCGCGTTCGCCTTGAACGAAGGCGGCGGCGGACGCTACGACGCCAGCACGGGCAAGTACCAGTACAACGGCGTCCAGGCGGGCGAAAAGCTGTACCAGGACTTCACGCTCGAAGTCACCAATCCGGGCGGCCACTCCTCGCGGCCCACGCCTGACAACGCCATCGGGCAGATGTCGCGTGCGCTCCAGCGAATCGTCGAGTTCCAGTTCCCGGTGGAGTTCAACGACACCACGCGCGGCTACTTCCGCCAGTACGGCGGCATCGTCGGCGGCGAGATGGGCAAAGCCATGCAGGCTGCTGCCAACGGTGACGCGGACGCGATCCAGCGCGTACAAAAGGATCCCAGCTTCAACGGCACCCTGCGCACCACCTGCGTGCCAACCATGGTTGAGGGTGGCCACGCACCCAACGCTCTGCCTCAGAACGTCAAGGCCAACATCAACTGCCGCATCTTCCCGGGTCATCCTCCTGAGGAGATTCGTCAGGAACTCATCCGTGTCATCGACGACGCCGGCGTGAAGGTGAGCTTCCAGGCGCCGCCGGAGCAGGCCTCGCCGCCTCCGCCGCTGACTGCTGAGATCATGGGCCCCATCGAGAAGCTGACGAAGGATATGTTCCCCGGCGTGCCCGTGCTGCCTGCACAGGCCAGCGGTGGCACCGACGGCCGCTTCATGACGCCCGCCGGGATTCCGACCTATGGCGTCTCGGGAATGTTTGGCGATGGCGCGACCGGGAACGCGCACGGCCTCAATGAACGCATCCGCGTGCAGTCCCTGATGGAAGGACGCGAGTTCTTGCATCGCCTGGTGCAGATGTACGCTGGCGGAAAGTAACCGTCACCTGCCGGCAGCGCGACCTGCGCTGCCGGCAGTGAGCAACCGGTTCTCAGCGGCTCGTTTACAGAGATTTCAAGAAGCTCAACAGCGCTTGACGATCCTGGCTGCTCAGTTGTTCGAACAACTGCCGGCTCGTGGCCGCCTCGCCGCCGTGCCAGAGGATCGCCTCCGTCACAGTGCGAGCACGACTGTCGTGCAGATAGCCGACCTTGAGGTCTTTGCCAGCCACATACTCGGTGTAACCCAGACCCCACAACGCCGAGGTCCGCCACATCGCACCGGTCGCCTGGCCTTCCACGAGGTTGTCGGCGAGATCGGGACCCATGTCATGCAGTAGCAGATCGGTGTAGGGCCTGATCTTCTGATTGCGCACTTCGGCGAACTCGGAGCCTGCGCCGGTGGTCATCTCTCTGGCGTGGCAGCTCGAGCATTTGACGTCGTCGAACACCTTCGACCCTGCCGCCACCTGCGCGGGATTCACATCCAGATATGGCAGCGGCGCCACGCCTTTGGGAAACCCGCTGGCGACACTTCGCTGGGCCGGCACGCCCAGCAGAGCAACGTAGCGCGTCAACAGCGTGAGCGTGTCTTCGGTGAGGCCCGGTTCGACTTTGCCTGTCTTGCAGTTGGCCGGACCAAACAAACAATCGCGCGTGGGATAGAGCGGCGACGTCACCGACATATCCTGCAGAGCGGCCAACGCGGTCTGATGCCGCAAGGTGGCCTTGGACGCCTTCCATCCATATCGTCCCAACCGCACCGAGCCGGTTTCCGGATCGTAAACGTAGTTTGGCGTGCCCTTTACGCCATCGGCATCCGGAGCCACGCGAGCGCGCGCCAGGATGGTGGCATCTGGAATCGCTTCTAGCAGACCCATGCCGATGACAGGTTGCGCACTGCGTAGCGAATAGATGCTGGGCGTTGGGCCGTCGAATGCAATCTTCGGCTTGCTCAGCTGTACGGTGGTGCCGTCGTTGAGCGTCACCAGCCTGGTTTCGAAGCCGGCGACTCTGACTCCGGTACCCCAGTCGATGCGGGCTCCGTTGCCGGTGGGCTTCGAATTCATCTGCACGGCTGCACCATAGACCGGGTGCGGCAACTGCCGCCCGCTGCCATCTGCCTGCGCGGCGCGCACCACCATCGTATCCAGGCGTTGATTGACGACCAACGGCGCCATGCCACGGCCGTTGTTTCGATGACAGCTGAAGCATGTCTCGCCGGTGAAGTGATCGCCCTGCAGACCCACCGCGGCGGTGTTGCGTTCGTTGCCAGGCTCATTGTGATCGCCGGTGCGCATGTTGGTGTGGAACCAGCGGCGTCCGTCGAGGAAGCGCTGCATGTTCTGCATGCCGATGTGGTTGTGAGGCTGCTGGAACATGAATTCCGAGTTGTCGGCGTAGTCATAAGAGACCGAGCCGAGACCACCCTGCCACGTCTCCTCCGGCAGCACCGCGTTCATCAAGCGCGGCTGCACGCCATATTGCGGACGCAGACCCGATCCAACGACGTAAGTCAGCTCGTTGGTGTAGTAGCGATGACCGCCGCTCTGGCCCGCGGCGGCCATCGCCTCCGGCGTCGAGAAGAACGACATCGTGACTTCGATAACATCGCCGCGTCTCAGCGAGCGCGCCGGCACCGATCTGCCATTGGGTGCGAGCACACCGTTCGCATCGGGACTGAGCTCGGAGTGTCCGGGATAGTTGTCGAGAGTCACGCTGCAACCGTCGTTGAGTCCGCTGGGGTGAGCGAGCGCCCCCTCCGGCGGCTTCGGCTGCACCTGGCAGACTGCCGCATCGATCTGATAGAGCGAAGGGTCCTTCAGCTGCCCAGGCGACATCCAGCCGAAGCCCGTTACTCCAGGCCGATCGAAACCTCGGAAGAAGGAATGACCGCCAGCCCGCTGCGCCTGCTGGAAGTATTGATTGACCTTCAACGTCGGCTTGTCGACACCGGGTACGCGGCTGTTGTCGATGATCTCGACGCCCCATGAGCGGCCGTCGAAATACTGCGCGACGAAGTTGAGGTACGCGCCCGGTCCCCGGTCGACCGGATTGCCGGCAGCGTCCACCGTATCGTTGCGGCCATAGCCGATCTCGTTCCACTCCTCACCGCGCTCGCGACCATGACGAGAGCGGCCGACTTGCGCATAGCGCGTGACCAGCGTTCCGTCGGGCAGCGAAAACTGGATTCCTTCCAGTGGCGGCTTCTCCGCAGGCGGCGGCGCAAGCTGATCGCCATTCGCCGGAAACGGAGTGAACGACGGCGTGACCTTCGCGCCCAACGTGTTGTCGCTGCCTGGCGTTCTGAAGGTCACCTCGAACAGCGAGTAGCCGTACTGGGTCGCACGCTTCACGCCTTGAATGCGGACATAACGAACGTTGGAGTTGAGGTTCAGGTACTCCTCGGATCCGCCCCTCGCACCGGCCACGTGACGCAGCTGGTACCAGGTTTGCTCATCGTCGGAGACGCGAATCGAATATTCCCTGCCGTATGCGTTCTCCCACGCGAGCTTCATCGAGCCGATCGCAGTCTTCGCGCCGAAATCGAACTGGATCCATTGATCGTCCTGGTGCGCGCTCTCCCAGCGGCTGGCCGCGTCGCCGTCGATGGTTTTCGGCGCCGTGTTGCCACCCAAAGCGCTCGAGGCGGTGACAGCAACCGGCCGCACCGCTGCGCTTGGCTTGCTCATGTCGGTGCCGGAAGGAATCTGATGCGACGGCGGCGGCGCGGGCATGGCCGGCATCGGCGTCGGCAGATCCGGCAGCAACACTGTCGGCGGCGCTTCGAAATCCGGCTCTGGCATCTCGGGCTGATTGGTCGGAGGCCGATCCGCGGGAGGCTGAGTCGTCGGCGGATTCGTGGCGGGCGGCGTCGTCGAACTCGGCGGAGGGGAATCGCCTCCCGATGAACCTCCACCACCGCCGCAAGCAACCAACAGCGTCGCCATCGCGACGCCGATCATCGATTTCCTATACACGTTTGACGTTCCTTTCCGTGAAGCTCGCAGAACAACTGCGGCCGCATCGTAAGGAGAGTCGAAACGCTTATCGCCCGTCGCAAGGAAGCGACGTCCCCGATCGCAGACGACCTTGCATCGAGTCGCGAGCTCAGGGTTCAGTCACGCGCCAGTTGTCGTATTGAACCGCGGTCTTGTAGAGCACCAGCGCCGACTCCTCACGTGGCGCAGGCGGCAGCGGCGTTGAATCGGTGGCTTCAACGATCAATTGATTGTCGATATAGCCGCGCCATGTCGAACCGACGCTTTCCAGCCGCAACTTGTACCAGGTGTTCGCAGCGACGGTGAACGCTGCCGTGTCGAGCGTGTGGATCGCACCGTTCACCAGCTTGCGCAAGGAAACTGTGTTGCTGTTTCGTACCGTCAGGTAGTAATAGTTCTGATCGTCGATGAACCGGAGCGCCACACCGAACCAGCGATCGGCTCCATTGAACGCAGTCGCGCGCGCATCGACGCTGACCGACTGGTTTGTGAGGCTCGAAGAGGTGCGTACGAACGAACCACCGGTGGTTTGAGAATGGGCGAGCACGCGCGAGCCAGCGACCGTCGTGTAGGCCCAGCCCTGGGGAAGCGGGTCGGGATAAACATAGTCCGGCGGAGCCGTCGCGCTGAACTCGAAGTCCACGTCGCGATGGAGTTGTTGAGGATTCTCGGCATAAACAATGTTGTCGTAGTCCGCCGCCGCCTTGTACATCATGATTCCGACCTGCCCCTGGGTCAGGGACGTATCGCGCACGTCGAGCACGACCCTGCTGTCGATCAACAAGCGAACACGCTGATCGATCGTTTCCAGTCGCAGGCGGTAATGCCGATCCGTTTGCACCGTCAGCGGCACGGAGCCCAGTGTCGTTGTAACGCCGTTCAGCAATCGCTTCAGCTGTACGACGTTAGTGCCGCGCGCGGTCACATAGTAGTAATTATTGACGTCGGAATAACGAGCAACCAGCCCAAACCAGCGGTCCGCGCCGTTGAACGCACTCGGGCGAATGTCTGCCTGGATGGCTTGATTGCTTCCGTACGCACCTTCGAGCAAAGCGGCGGCGTTCCCGGCGAGATCGCTCTGGCGATAGACGGAAGAAAAGGGGGTTGCGACGACCGCGAAGGAGCCACTGGTTACGGACCAACCAACCGCATTGCCATCCTGAAAGTCGTCTTGCTGGATCGGAGCGCGCTCGAGATCCTGAGGAATATCGTGAACGTATGCGACGGAGGACGCCCACGGTATGCCGATCGTGCGCCTGCCACTGAGACGCGAGCGATACAGCCCGCGACCATCTGGCGCTACCAGCTCTGCCGCGTGCGGCCATTCTCCGGAGACATTGCGCTTTCGCACTCCGCCCGAGGCGACGACGAGATCCCCGTCGACACTGGAATCGATATCGCTCGCGAGGTCCTCGCCCACGATCTGCCAGCCGTTGCCAGGTGTGTATTCGCGAATCACTCCGCCGCTCACAGCGACGTTGCCGGAGATCGCGACGTGACGATTGATGCTCTCGGGGCCGATGACGGTCGTGGTCGCTGAATTCCAATCGCCACCCTCGGGGCGGGTGTGTATGTAGACCAGCTCGGGCTGCTCGGGCTCGGTGAAGTTGTCGCCGGGGCTGTGATGAATTGCGCGATTGCCGTCGATATCGACCCGCGGACCGCGATAGTCGCTACCTCCATAGTTGCCGCCGCCGGGCAGAGCAGCGATCTGCGCCCAGCCGTTGGTTCCTTTTCGAAACAATCGCATGCCGTTCGGCGAATAAGTGCTGACGGCGATCACGCCGTCGTCGATTGCAACGGAAAAGCCCGGCTCGCCCATACCCGTCAGCGTGGCCGTGTGAACCCAGCCGCCGCCAAGGTCTTCAAATACAAAGGCAGCCGCGGCAAAGGGAGCGCCGACGACGATGGTGCGTCCCTCGACCGCAACGGAATGTCCGAACAATCCTTCGTAGGGCGGATCGAGCCTGGCGCTCTGGCGCCACAGCCCGTTGCCATCTCGCTCGAAGACGTAGGCGGCGCCGCCGTTGTCTTCGGGAGCCGTGCCGAAGAACGAGCCTATATTTGCAGTGACTACTGCTACATCGCCGTCGATTGCGAATGCGCGGCCGAAGCCTTCTTCCGGCTCGGCCTCTTCGGGAGCAAGAGTCGCCTCTGGCAGCAGTCTCGCAAGCTCGGCGCGAGCAGCCTCCGGCATCAACAGGAGCGATGCCAGCAATCCGACGGCGATGGTGGCGGTGGTGGGGAGACAGGCCGCAGCGTTGCGCATGACCACTCCTTGGGACGAGCGCAGATGAGTCGATTCCGGCCAGAGTCGCACGTTCCCTGGCATCCGGAATTCTCGGTGTCACGCGGAAGTTCCGAGCGATCTGAATGTTTGTTCCTGGTCGCTGTCGGACTGCTTGACGAATGCCTCGCTGAACTATTCCTTCTTCGCCTTCAGTGCAGCTTCTTTGGCAGCACGCTCGATCACGCCGGCGACCACTTTCGGCTGAGTCATGAAGACCGCATGGCTGGCGGGTACTTTGGTGATATTTGCTCCGATGCGCTCCGCCATGTGAACCAGCATCGCCTGATCGAACGCCTTGTCCTCGGTCGCAATCACGGCCCAGCTGGGCTTGGTGCGCCACGCTGCGTTCTGGAGCCTGGTCTCGAACACGGACATGTTGATCGGCACCTGCGAATCCCGCATGAACGCCGCGTCCGCATCGCTCACGTCGTGAGCGAAGCCGGCTTTGAACTTCTCCAGGCTGATATAACCGAAGCCGTTCCGGTGCGTTTCGATGACGAACTCAGGCGTCGCCGCGAACCCCTGATACTGCTGCCCCGTCGTCTCGCCGGCATCGGGCGCGAGCGCCGAGACATAAACCAGGCCCACTACGTTCGAGTGGGCGCCCGCTTCGGTGATGACGGTTCCTCCCCATGAGTGCCCGACCAGAATGGTCGGCCCGTTCTGGCGCTCGAGTGCGGCCTGGGTGGCCGCAACGTCATCGGCGAGCGAAGTCAGGGGGTTCTGTACGATCGTGACGCGGAATCCGCGCTTGGTCAGCTCGTCATAGACTCCACGCCATCCGGAGCCGTCCGCGAAGGCGCCGTGTACCAGCACGACGTTCTTTGCTTGATTGCCGCCCGCCGCCGCCGTCGGCGACTGCGCGTCAGCTGTGGAGTTCAGCGCAGCCGCTGCGGCAACAGTTGCGAGGATCGTTTGAGTTTTCTTCATGTCGCTTCTCCGCCGGAAGGTGGGTTACGGAGAAGCGATAGTCCCTGGATGAAGGTCGTCCGTCCTGGACGACCGGGACATCGATTGAACGATCGGGACGTGGGTTGGCGAACGCTCGCAACCCACCTTCCCCGCAACGCTCAGCGGCTGGCCTGGAACGCCTTGATCTGCTTCACGGCCGTCTCGACCTTGTGATCGAAGAAGCGCTTGCCGATCTCGGCGCTGGAACGACGGGCGTCGCCAGTGATGCCATTGTTCAGCGGCTTGTAGCCAGGCTCGGGTTTCTCGCCGCGCGGACGCACCGGATCGCCAACTGCCTCGGCGAGCAACTCACGGCGCACATATTTGTTCTCGGGATCGAGATACATCATGAGCGATGTATCCAGAATGCCGCCATGGGTACCCGGCGGAAAACCTTCCTTGACCAGGATGTCGCTGAACTCACGGTTGGCTTTGGTGTAGCTCTCGTCCGCGTAGAACACACGCACGCCGTTGGCCTTGTGCTTCTCGTCCAGCTTCTTCGCAACGGTGGCGTAGACCCCGTCAGGGCCCTGACCGCCGCCGCTGTCGCCCATCAGAACGACCGTCTTGAACCCACTGACGATGGCGTCTTCGACCAGCTGTTCCATCACGGGGCCGAGCAACTCCACCGGCATGTGGAGGCTGCCGGGCAGGTCGGCCGACATCCCCGTTGGCGTGAACGGCATGACCGGCATCGCGATGGCGTTGCCGAGCTTCTCCGCGATGGCCTTCACGATGGGGCGCGCCATCATGTTGTGGCCGCCGGTGGCATTCTGCGGGCCTCGCTGCTCGACGCCACCGGTATAGAACAATGCCGTGGTCTTGCCGGCCGCAAGGGCGTCTTTCACTTCCGGCCATGTCATCAACTCCAGTTCGATGGAGGTGCTCGCCGAGGCGGCACGTGCAGACTCCGCGTGCGTGACAGCCACACCGGACAACAAGCTCAAAGCGACAACAGCACCAAGATGACGACGCATACTGAATTTCCCGTTTGAATCTAAGTCGGCTCGAGGTGCGCGCCGTGGCAGAGCGTTTCCGCCAGGCAATAGCCCACCTCCTGGCCGACTCTACCAAGCGTAAAGCGTCACTTTCTCCGAAAAATGGCGGCTATCGAGCACCGATCATGCCGACAGCCCCATGCGTGCCCTCGGCCCTGCAACTACCGCCGGTCGAACGTCTCGAATCGCACATCCAGTGGGACGCCGCCCCATGACGAAATCGTGACGAGACCGGCGCCGCGTGCGATGAGATCCAGATCGCTGCCGGTGAGCCCGCTCGGCAGATAACCAATGCCACTCTCATCGAGCTGCAGGTTGGTGAAGATGCCCCCACGTCCGTTGAATCTCTCGCTCACCATGATCTCGCGCACCGGCTTGCCGGCAGCGTCGCGACCGCGAATTTCGACACCGCGGTCCTGGCGCAAGCGAATTTCAGGCGCGGCGCTGTCTGGACCGATGACAGTCCGCTCGCGATGCAATCGATACCCCAGCTTGTAAACAGTGAGCGTGTATTCTCCCGGAACGACGCTCGCGATCTTGAAATGACCCAGCTGATCCGTTTGCGCTACCAGCCGCACGGGCGAAGCGGCGCCCTCGACGAAGTCGATGTGCACTTGCGCGTCCGCCATCGGTGCACTGCCCGACTCATCGAGGACGCGCCCGGTGAGATCGCCTCCAGGCACGTCGACGTCGAATACCGCCTGGCCGTTGACTTGCACTGGTTTGCTGACGAATGAACCGGCAACCAATACGTATTCGCCTGGCGCCATGTCACTCACGCTGTAGGTTCCTGCCGCCGAAGTCTTCACGTTATGCCAGCCCGTCATGGCGTCTCGGGCTGGCGGACGAACGATGAAATCGAACTCCGCCAGCGGCCTGTTGTTACGAGTCAATCGCCCGGACAGCGTGGCGCCGGGGGGAAAATCGAGGATGACGCTAACGTCGGCGTCCGCGGGCATCTCGATCGCCTTGGACACCTCGCGCGCGTTCCTGAACTTGGCCACCACCCGCACCGGGCCCGGCGCCACATCGTTCAACTCGAACTCACCCTCCCTCCGGGCGCTAATGACGGAATACGTGTTCTCACCTTCGCGTTGCACGCTGATGGACACTTTGTCCAACAGCTCCGGTCCCAAACCGGTGACCTTGCCGCGAATGGTGCGGCCGGCTTTGAGAGCCAGCTGGATGTTAGTCGCGCTTCCTCGAAGCACGACATCCTGCAAGGCCAACGCGGTGCCACGTCTGCCCACCAGCTGATACTTCGCATCGTCCAGACCGCGAAATTCGAATGCACCGGCCGCGTCGGTCTGGTCGTTGGCGCCGGCGGTGCCGTCCGAACGAGTCAGGGAGATCGACGCGTTGGCGATGGGCTTGCCATCGGCCGTCGTGAACCGGCCGGCGACGATGCCCCCGGTGGACAGGCCGATCTGCAGCGGCGGCATGTTCGGCCCGACTTCCACCGGCACCGGGCGAGTGGTGTAGTTCTTTGCTTCCACGACCAGAGTGACGGACCCCGGAGCCACGCCGTCGATGACGAAGCTGCCATCCTGGCCAGCCATGTTCTCGCGTCTTCCCCCCGACCCTCTGAGCGCCAGCGCCGCGTCGGGTTTGAGCACATCGATGCCTGCCGCGATTCCCGCACCGGTGGCCTCGTCATAGACCCGGCCACGCACGACGTGGCCTTTCTGCAGTGGAAGCAGCAGCTCCTGTTCCGGAGCGCCGGTGATCCTGACTTCCGGCAATTGGAAACGTTGATAGCCGGGAGCAGTCACGGTGACGATCCATCTCCCACGCGGTACATCGGTGTACTCGAAGCGACCGTCGGATGTTTCGAACGTGCGTTCGCGTGAGTTGAACAGCTGCCACTGCTCGTCGCGCGGCTGACGCCAGACGATCTCGAACTTCTTTACGGGCTCTCCGGTTGCAAAATCGAAGGCGCGGCCACGCAGAATATTTCCTACGCGGGCTCCAGCCGCAGGCGCCGGAATATCTTCCGACGTCGCCGCGGATGGCGCTTCCGCAGGCGGCGGCAACACACCAGCCTCCTTCTGCTTTATCGGCGTTGCTGGTTGCGATCCTTCCGGCAAGAGCTGCCAGCCTATCGACGCCAGGACGGCGACCAGGATCAGACTTGCGAGGAGACGGTGACGGCGTAGCCATTCCATGGACTTGTGATTCCCTCGGGACCCGCGCCCCATAGCTTCCGCCGATTATGCGGAGCAAACCTTTACGGATCCTGACTGCAACGTGAGCAGCAATCGTCGCGACTCGGCGCCCGGGCGTAAAGCCCCTGCCACGATCTGCCACAGTTGATCGGCAATCCGACACGCCCCGTGCCTCATGGCGGCTGCTTTGACTGCTGTAGTAACGGCCAGTCACCAAGGGAGAGGCATCGTGCAGAGGAAGAATGCCGGATCGGGGCCCCAGGCGAAAGTACGGCAGCCGGTGGCCGTGCTCTTCTTTATATGGCTCCTGCATAGCTTCGCGCCGAGCGCGCAAGCGCAGGCGCTCGATCAAGACATCGGCAGCGGCTCGCTGACTCTGCGAGACGATCGAGGACTAGCTATCGACGCACCTCGGATGGAAACGGCCGTGCGCATGAACGTGTCGGGCATCGTGGCGCGGGTGGAGGTGTCGCAACGTTTTCACAATGAGAGCGATGCCTGGGTCGAAGGTTTGTACGCCTTTCCGCTACCCGAGAACTCGGCGGTGGACACGCTGCGTATGAAGGTCGGCGAGCGCATCATCGTCGGTGAGATCCGCGAGAAGGAACAGGCACAGAAGATCTTCGAACAGGCCCGCCAACAGGGGCAGCGCGCCAGTGTCGTCCATCAGCAGCGGCCGAACCTGTTCCGCACTGCCGTCGCCAACATCGGCCCCGGCGAGACGATCGAAGTCGTGATCGGCTATCTGCAGATCGTCGAACAGAATGCCGGTCGCTACAGCCTGCGATTCCCGCTCACGATCACTCCGCGCTATTTCCCGGGCCTGCAACTGGATCCGGAGACGCCACTCACCAGCGAAACAGCCATCGCCGCGCTCACGCTCGCAGTTCCTGGTGACGACACAGCCGCCATCGGCGATTTGCATCCCCGGCTGGCGCATGCAAATCCCCAGCGACAGAGCGTGAGCATCGAGATCGACATCGACGCCGGCGTGTCGTTGAAGCACATCGTCAGTCCTTATCATCCGATCGTCGTTGCCGCGACGGATCATGGCGCGCAGGTCGAACTGCGCGATCAGCAATCGCCACCCGATCGCGATTTCGAGCTGAGCTGGGTTCCGATCGTGAGCGGCGAACCGGCCGTCGCGCTGTTTCGTGAACCGAACGACCAGGGCGAACACGTACTGCTGATGTTCATGCCTCCGCAGGAATCCCGGCCGATCGACACGCCGCGGGAAGTGATCTTCGTCGTCGATACGTCCGGCTCGATGACCGGCGAATCCATCAGGCAGGCGCGCGCCGCATTGATGAACGGACTGCGCACGTTACAGCCGGCCGATCGATTCACGGTGATTCAGTTCAACTCATATCACGAATCGCTGTTCGCAAAGCCCGTCTTCGCTTCCGAAGAGAATCTTTCGCGAGCACAGCGCTACGTTAGCAATCTACGTGCGACTGGCGGCACGGAGATGTTGCCCGCGCTGCTGGCGGCTCTGTCGATGCCGGAATCCGAAGAACATCTGCGCCAGGTCGTCTTCATCACAGATGCGGCCGTGGGCAATGAAGACCAGCTCATGCTTGCGATACGGCAACGACTGGGGTCGGCACGACTGTTCACGGTGGGAATCGGGTCTGCGCCCAACGGGCATTTCCTGCGCAACGCCGCGCGCACCGGCCGGGGAACATTCACTTACATCGGCTCGATCGGCGAAGTCGAAAGCAAGATGACCGATCTGTTGAAAAAACTCACGCACCCCGTGCTCACCGACATCGAGCTGAGCTGGCCAGCCGGTGTCGTGCCCGAATATGCCCCCGCGAGTATCGGAGATCTGTACGCAGGGGAGCCCATCGTCGTCGCGGCTCGTCTGCAATCTTCTGCAAAGGGCATGCTGAGCATCAGCGGCCGCACGAACGGCGCCTGGACGCGGCAAATCGCGCTCGCCGGCATGCAACCGCGAACGGGCGTGGCATCGCTCTGGGCTCGCAATCGTATCGGCGATCTGATGGACACGCGCGCCAGCGGCACGACAGAGGATTCGATTCGCGCGAGTGTTCTACCATTGGCTCTGCAGTATCAACTCGTCTCGAACTACACGAGCCTCGTCGCGGTCGATCGCACGCCGGCACGGCCTGACGGTGAAGAGCTGCGCAGTCGACGCATCTCGAACACCAAGCCCAACGGTCTTGATTGGCCGGCCGAAGGCATTCCTTCCACCGCGACCTCCGCACAGCTGAACTTCGCCATAGGCGCATTGTTGCTAATCGCCGCGCTCGGATGGCAATTCAGAGCGCGCCATCTGCAGCGGAGTCAGCAGCTATGAATGTCGCTCGCTCCATCACGCGACGTGAGTGGACCCGGATGACGATACTTGCAATCGCCGCGTTCGGCGTGTGGCAGATTGGCAGCGGAGCATACATTCATGCGAAAGCATGGCTCGCTCAACAATTGATCGCCTCGGCATGGACGCGCACGCTCGAAGGTGAGCGCCAAGTGAAGCCCTGGCCTTGGGCGGACACCTGGCCGATCGCGCGCTTGCAGGCGATAGATCAAGGCGTCGAGCTGTATGTGCTCGCCGATGCGTCAGGTCGCAGCCTGGCGTTCGGTCCCGGGCATGTGAATGGAACAGCGGCGATCGGTGAAGGAAACACGGTGTTGGCCGGGCATCGCGATACTCACTTTGCATTTCTCCGGAGCCTGCAGCCCGGTGACGAACTCGCGATGCAAACCGCCGACGGCCGCAAGTGGCGCTTCCAACTCAGCGAGACTCATGTCATCGACTCTCGGTATCAACGCCTGCAGTTCGATGAACAGGTCGCAGCGACGCTCACGCTGCTCACCTGTTACCCGTTCGACGCCATCGTCCCTGGCGGGCCGCTACGCTACGTCGCGATTGCCGAGCTGAGAACCGGCCCTACCTCGTTGGCGATGCCGACCCGCCCCTGACTCTCGCGGCGAAATCCTCCCGAGTCAGCGCGCGATTGATCCCGAAGGCCGCCTTCGTTCCCTCCGCCGCCGCAACGATGGCCAACTGCACGTCACGGGTGATGTTGCCGGCGGCGTAAACGCCGGGGACACTCGTTGCGGAGTACTGGCTGCACTTGATGCCGCCGCCCTCTGCATACTCGCAGCCGATGGCTCGTGACAGCGCCGACTGCTCGGAGGATGGAGTGTCGAAGAACAGTGCATCGCGCGCCAACACCTCGCCGTTACGAAAGACGATCTGGGACAACTCGCGGCGACGCCCCTCGAGCCGAGCAATGCGGGCGGTGCGAAGCTCGATGCCATTGCGCTGCAACTGACGTTGAGCTGCCGGTGTCAACTCCGGCTCCCCATCGGTACACAAGACGATATCGGCCGTCCAGGCGGTGATCGCGCGGGCCATCTCGAGGCCTCGTTTGCCGCGACCGTATACCGCAACGGCGCGATCGCGAAACTCCCAGCCGTGACAGTACGGGCATTGGAAAACGCTGACGCCGAAGCGTTCTTCCAGTCCTCGAACTTGAGGCAGATGGTCGAGCAAGCCCGTGGCAAGAAGCAGCTTTCGAGCGCGCACCACCGAGCCTCGCGCCAGCTTCACACTGAAACCCGCCCCGGTTTCGAGTGGCTGTGCAGCTACAACGGCTTCTGCTCGTAGCTTGACCTGCGGGTAGCGAGCGAGCTCCTGGTGGGCCAATGCTCGAAATTCGCCGGGTTCGATTCCGTCCCGAGTAACGAACCCGTGCATGTTCCGGGATGCCCAATTCCGTGGCGTGCCCTTGTCACATACGAGCACCTTGCGCTTCGCGCGCCCCAACACGAGCGCCGCGCTCAACCCAGCTGGCCCCGCGCCGACGATGACTACATCCCAAACCTGTGCCTTGCTCATCGCCTCACGCCCCGTATTTACTGAGCAACGAGAGAACCGCTTACGAGTTCCGGATAAAGCAACGCTTCTCTCCGAGAAATCACCGTGAGAGGTGCAGAAATTGCGCACAGATTCGTGTGCCGACACGTCCTCCCGCCCGACTTCCGCCCAGTAAACGGACCCAAAGGCAGCGCTTGCGACTTAGAGCCGTAACTGCTGTGAACTCGGGTATCGACAGTGAGACGCGCTCGACCCTATTCCCGCCTGGCCAAGGGATTGTGGTTCATTCCGTCGATGTGCGTGGTAGCGGGTGTGTGCGTGTCGTTCGGCACGATCGCGATCGACAAAGCTTTCGACTATCGCCTGATTCCCGATTGGATCAGCGGCGGCCCCGACGCCGCGTTGGAGATCCTCGGCACGGTAGCGGCGTCAATGGTCAGTCTCGCTGCACTGGTACTCACCATCACCATGGTCGTCGTGCAGCTCGCAATGGGTCAATTCTCTCCGCGCATCGTTCAGCGCATCTTGCAGGACAAGCCCAGTCAGCTCGCCATCGGCGTGTTCGTGGGTACGTTCGCGCACGCGATGCTGGCCCTTCGCGAAGTGGATACGGAGGGCGCCGGCAAGGTACCCGGGCTCGCTGTGCTGGTGGCATTCATACTCGTCGTCATCAGCATCATGGTGCTCGTCTGGTATGTGAATCACATAGGCCGCAAGCTCCGCGTGTCGGCCCTCATCGAACTGGTGGGCGGCGACACTCGCACCTTGCTCGACACGCTGTATCCGGGCGGTGGCCAGTCTCGCCGCTTCGCACGGCCAACGATATGTGCGTCGGAGTCCGGGGTCATCACTCACATCGACGCTCGTGGGCTCGTGCAGATCGCCGCGAAGGCCGATTGTGTAGTCGAGCTGCTGCCCGCTTTGGGTGAGTTCGTGCCGGCCGGCGCACCGCTGTTCCAAATCGACGGATCCGCGGGGAGCCTGGATGCCGAAGCCGCCATCTCCTGTATCGAATTCGGCGCCGAGCGCACGCTCGATCAGGATCTGGCCTATGGGCTGCGCATGCTGGTCGACATCGCCGAGCGCTCACTGGCCGAGTCGGCATTTTTGGATCCAACGACCGCGGTACAGGCGATCGACCGGTTGCACGACTGCCTGCGTCAACTGGCGCCTCGTCCGTTTCCGGACGGCCGACATCGCGACGACCACGGCGCCGTGCGACTGGTGACGCGAGTCATGACGTGGAACGACTACGTGCATCTCGCGTTCGACGAAATCCGCCTGGCTGGCGCCGAATCGCCCCAGATCACGCGCCGTTTGCAGTCAGCACTCAACGACCTGCTGACGGTCGCCCCGCCCGAGCGCAAGGCTCCGTTGAAAGAGCAGCTCGACTTGCTCGAGTCCGGTGCGCGAGACGCGATGAAAAGCGCGAGCGATCGGAAACGCGCCTCGAGAGCAGATTCTCGCGGCCTCGGCTGAGGCGTGTTTGGAAGCCTCCTGCGCGTGGCACGATTCACTTTCGAAAGCGGCAAGGCGCATGCACAATCCATCTTCGATCAAGGGGGTCGCAATGAAGCCACGCCACGTCCTGCTTGCGTCGTTACTCGTTTCGGCCGCCACCGTACACGCCGAAACGAAAACTTATGCGGTGGACCCTCGCCACACTTTTCCGATGTTCGAAGTCAGCCATTATGGCTTCTCCACACAGCGGGGGCGCTTCACGGCCGTTCGCGGCACCATCACGCTGGATGCAAAGGCCCGCCGTGGCAGCATCGACATTACGATCGATGCGAAATCCATCGACATGGGTTTCGAAGAATGGAATGAACAGATGCGCTCCGAGGGTTTCTTCGACACCGCGCGTCACCCGAGCATTACCTATCGCTCGAACGATCTTGAATTCTCCAGCGGCCGGCCGGTGCGCGCCCAAGGGACCCTCACCTTGCTCGGCGTCTCGCAGCCGCTGACGCTCGAGATCGACAGCTTCCATTGCGACAAGAACCGGGTGAGCGGCAAACCGACCTGCGGCGCGGACGCCAGGGCCGACTTGCGGCGCTCTCAGTTCGGCATGACCCGTTCGCTGCCCGGCATTGGCGACGATGTCACGATCGTCATCGCCATCGAGGCCGTGGAACAGCCCGATGCTGAATGATCGGGCTGCTTACAACTAAAGCAAATCTCACCCGCGCGCGAACCGAAGCAGTGCATTCTGACGCGCCGTCGAGACTGAAGACAACGCAAAGTCGCGGATTTGTTACCGCCTGCTGGCTGGCACATCACTTGTATGGTCCCCCAGGGCAATCTATCAGCAGGGTTGCCAACCTCAATGAACCAGGGACTGTCGCGCCGTGGCTTTCTGCAAATGGTCGGTGCTTTCGGGGGCTCCGCCGCCGTGTATCAGGCTGCCCTCGGAATGGGCCTGTTGCCTGCCGTGGCTCACGCCTCTCGTCCCGACATTGCGCCACTGACTGGCAAGCGACGTAAGAAGGTCGTCATCCTCGGCGCCGGCATCGCCGGGCTGACGGCAGCCTACGAGCTGCGGCAGAAGGGCTACGACGTTCAGATCATCGAGGCCTCTCATCGAGCCGGCGGCCGCAATCTCACCTTGCGCGGAGGCGATCTGATCGACGAGTGCGGCTATCCTCAAACGTGCCGTTTCGATCGCGACCCCGATCTCTATTTCAATGCCGGCCCGGCCCGCATCCCCGGCCATCACTCCGCCCTGCTCGGCTACTGCAAAGAGCTCGGCGTGCCGCTGGCGCCCTTCATCAACGACAATCGCAGCGCGCTGGTACAAGACGATGCGATGTTCGGCGGTCGCCCCATTCGCAATCGCGAATACATCACCGATACGCGCGGCTTCATCGCCGAGTTGCTCGCGAAATCATTGAAGCCGGAGCAACTCAGTGCGCAGTTCACTGGCGCCGATTACACCCGGCTGCTGGAGTACGTGCGTCAGTTCGGCGAGCTCGACGCGCGCTTTACCTATACCGGCTCGGGTCGGGCAGGCTTCGCCAGGCACGACTACACCGGCCCGGAAACGCTCAAGCAGCCGCTGCCGATCGCGGAGCTGATGAAATCGCGCTTCATGTACCTGATGAGTTTCGGCGAGCTGGACGATCAGTCCGCAATGATGATGGAGCCGGTCGGCGGCATGGATCGCATCGTCGCCGGATTCATGGCGAAAGTCGGCGATTGCGTGCGCACGCACGCTCAGGTCGAAACCGTGCGCCTGACCGGCAACGGCGTCGAAGTGGTCTTCAGACACAAAGGTGAGCGCACGCTGCTGACAGCCGACTACTGCCTGAACAGCATTCCGCTGCAGCTACTGGCCGGCATCGAACACAACTTCCCGGCGGAGTACGCCGACGGCTTCACCGCGGTTCAACGCGGCAAGTTGTTCAAGATCGGGCTGCAGATGAAAGAACGTTTCTGGGAACGCGAAGGCATCTACGGCGGCATCTCCTGGACCATGCAGGACATCACGCAGCTGTGGTACCCAGCACACGGCATCCATCGACAGAAGGGCGTCATCCTCGGGGCCTACACGTTCGATGACGAAACCGGCGAGAAATTCTCCCGCCTGGCGCCGGCTCAACGTATCGAGCTTGCGATTCAGCAAGGCGAGAAACTGCATCCTGGATACCGCAGCTATGTCGAAAGCGGCGTGACCATCCCCTGGCATCGTATGAATCACATGCTCGGATGCTCGGCGCGATGGGATGACTCGGTTCGCGCACAGTGGTTCAAGCGCCTGCAGGCCCCGCTCGGGACTCACTATCTGATAGGCGACCAGTTGAGTTATCACTCGGGCTGGCAGGAAGGCGCGATCCATTCGGCGTTTCACGCCATCGCCGACATCGATAGACGCGAGCGAGAGCAAGCGGCACGAGTGGTGGCCGCATGAGACAGCTGACCAGAGCCCGGCAGCTGTTGCTGGCGACTGCGGCCTTCATCGCGACTGCCGTTTCAGCCGACAACGTCGACCTCTCCTATTGCACCGTGTGTCACGGCGCTCACGGCAACGGCAATCCGGCGATTCGTGCACCGAAGATATCGGCGATGGAACCCTGGTACCTGCGTCGTCAACTCGAAGCGTTTCGCGACGGCGTGCGCGGCACGCATCCGGACGATGCCGCAGGTCAGGAGATGCAACCCGTGGGCATACGCTTGCGCGATGAAGCTGCGATCGATGCAGCAATCGCGTATGTCTCGAGCTTCACACCCAAAGCGCCGCCCATCACGGTGACCGGCGACTCGGCCCGCGGTCGCGCGCTGTACGCGACATGTGCGTCCTGCCACGGACCGAAAGGCGAAGGCAATCAAACTCTGGGCGCACCGGCGCTCGCCGATCGCTCCGATTGGTATCTGGTCACTCAACTTCGGAACTACAAGGCCGGCCTGCGTGGCAGCGATCATCGCGATACTGCCGGTGCTCAGATGCGCGCCCTGGCAGCGACGTTGCCGGATCCACAAGCCATCGACGACGTGGTCGCCTACATCAATACGCTGCGCGAGTCCCGCTGATTCTTTGTACTATCCACAGCGCACGCAACGTTCATTCCAAGGAGAACTCAGATATGCCAGGCATCCGCCCCTCTGCGAGCATCACCGGTCGCCTCACTGCTGTGATCGCGGCCACGCTGGCATTCATGTCCAGCGCTGACGCCAGTGAAGTGGTACGTCACGCGCTCGCGGGCGGGTCGAAATTTCCGATCGCGCGCGCCGTGGAAGTGCCCGCAGGCAAGACGATCATTTTTCACAGCGGCATCACTCCTGCGCCGCTCGACCCCAAGGCTCCCGAAGGTTCGCCGGAGTACTGGGGCGACACGCAGACCCAGGCCATGAGTGCGTTCGGCAGAATCAAGGAGTCGCTCGATTCGCTCGGCCTCGGCTTCAAGGATGTCGTGGCGATGACCGTGTACCTGGTGGGCGATCCGGCCAAGGGCGGGCGCATGGACTTCGCCGGTTTCATGTCGGCGTACTCGCAGTTCTTCGGCACCAAGGAACAACCCAACCTGCCGGCGCGCTCGACCGTGCAAGTGGCAGGGCTGGTCGCACCGGGCATGCTCGTGGAGATCGAGGTTCAGCTCGCCAAATAACGCTCCCGGTGGGTGAGCTCGACGCTCACCCACCGGTCGGCCTCATCAGAACTTGTAAGCCACTCTGCCGTAGTAGTAGCCGCCGTTGATTCCGAACGGCGAGAACGCGGGATACTGCGAGACTGCGCCATTGTCGCCATCACGGAACTGGACGGCGCGGTAGGCATCGTTGCGCTGGTCGGGCATCTCATCGAACAGATTGACGGCGCCTATCGTCAATGTGAGACCCGCCATCGCCTCCAGCGAGACCTCCAGATTCGTGATCGGCGTGACGCCGATCGTCGTCCGGTAGAACAGGATCTCGCCATTGGTGGCGCCGCCGTCGTTCTCGAACTGCGACGCTTCGCCGTAGATCAGCTCATGCACGCTCACGCTGATCCGATCCCACTTGAACGTGCCTCCCAGGTTTAGCACATATTTCGGCACCGTGTCCTGCAGGTCCGACAGCGCAGCCTTGTCGAACAGCGGTTGCGAAGTGCCCAGCTGCGGCGGGGTTGCACGAATGGAGGTGACCTCGGTTTTGTTATAGGTCGCGGTGGCGCTCCAGTCGACCTGTACCGGGCCGTACTCCGTTCGATAGTCGAACACGAGATCCGCGCCACGCGTCCGCGTGGTCACTCCGTTGGTGAACAGATTGATGCCAGTGTCGCCGCTCGCAGTGACCTCGGGATCGAGCACATTGCCGTTGGCAATGATGGCGTCGACGATGGCTTGCGAGAACAGCTCGCCATCGATCGTGCCATAGAACGTGCTGGTGGCAGCGATGCGGTTGCGCACCTCCACTTCGTAGACATCGAAGGTGAGCGCCATGCGATCCATGGGCCGCATGACCATTCCGAAGGAATAGTTGGTCGACTTCTCCGGCTGCAACCCGGCGCCGAGGCCCAGGATCTGCGTCGCCGGGGAGTTCGGCGGCATCTGCACGAAAGCCGTCGTCGGACCTACGTTGGTCGCGGAATAGTACGACTCCGCCAGCGTCGGAGCGCGAAAGCCGGTGCTGAAAGTACTGCGCAGCGCGAAGGAAGGTGCAAAGTCGTAGCGCATGGTGGCTTTGCCGACCGAGGTGTCGCCAAAGTCGCTGTAATCTTCGTAGCGACCGGCCAGCCCGACCCGCAATCCTTCGATGGGCTGGAACGAAACATCGACATAGCCGGCGACGTTGTCGCGATCGTAACTGCCGGCGTCGCTCAGACCGATGCCGGGGAAGGATTGACCGCCTTCGAAATAGCGCGAAGCGGCATCGCCCGGCGCGGCTTTCCAGGTCTCCTTGCGATACTCCGCACCGAAGGCGAAGTTCAGCGGCCCGGTCATGCCGAACTCGAACGTCTTGATCACATCGATGCTCGTCGTCCACTGGGACGCGGTATAGGTCCCGTCGTAGAAGTCGGTGGGCGTGGCGCCGGTCGCAGCGAACAGCGAGGCATTGGCGCTGTTTCGTGTGAACATGTCGATCTCGTCTCGGCCGTACGTGGACGCGAAGTCCCAGCGCCATTCGCCGACGCCGCCCTGGATGCCGGCCGTGATCTGATAATCGGTTTCCTCGATCTCCTCTCGGGGATCGAATCCATAGGGATATAGATAGGTGACCTCTCCCGTGTCCGGATCGGTGTGCGAGACGCGGCTCGGCAGTCGGTAGTTCTCGTAGGACCCGGCGTACTTCTCGCCCCAGGTGCCGAAGGAATAAAGCTCGACGCTCTCGCCCAGCCGGATACCACTGTTGAACGAAGCCAGCTTCATGTCGTACTCGGCATCGCCGAATATGTTGTTCAGGTATGGATAGCCCGGCGCAAACGGCATGTTCGTGTTTGGATACGTGCCGCCGCTGGCGGGATCGATGTTGGATGGATTCACGACCCGCGGATCGATGCCGCCGCGATCGGTATGCGCGTGCTTTCGCCTTTCGCCAGAGAAGTTCAGAAACGAATCGTCCGTGGGCGCGAATCCAATGCTGCCGGACACGGAGTCGGTGCCGCCGTCGCCCGCGTAGTAGCCGCCGTGGGTGTAGGTTAATCCGCTGCCGGAATCATCTTCCTTGAGCATGATATTGATCACGCCTGCAATTGCATCCGTGCCGTACTGGGCCGCGGCCCCTTCCGTCAGCACTTCGATGTGCCCGATCGATTCCACCGGGATGAAATTCAAGTCGACGCCCGCGCCGCCCTGATATGGACCGCCAAGCACCGCGAGACTCGCCGTTGTATGCCAACGTTTGCCGTTCACCAGCACCAGCACGTGGTTCGGACTCAATCCGCGCAGCTTTGCCTGCAGAGTTTGATTCGCCATGTCGCCGCCGAACGCCTGCGCGGTGAACGATGGCACCGTATTGGCGAGTGCGTTCATCAGATCCGGCCTGCCGGAGGACTCCAGTTCGGCGGCGTCCAGCACCTGCACGGGCGATGAGCTTTCGACCGCTTTCATTCCCGAGACACGTGAGCCGGTCACCACGACTTCTTCGACCTCTTTACCGCCATCGGCCGCCAGCGCTGGTGACACAGCGAGCGAAAGTATTGTGCCCGTCAGGGCCATCGATGCGTTTCTACGTGCCGTCCTCGAACTGATCTTCCTGAGCCAGTGGTGCGCGGCGTTGCGCCCCTTCGTGTGATGCATGTTCATGGCATGACCTCCGAACAGGGGTTTTTGAATGCTGCCGTCGTTGCTCGCGACCAGCACACATCAACCGCTCCTGCCTTGGACGGTTCATACAGTGAGAGGCCGGCGCGCGACCTGACCAGAGGTCGCACGCATTGGCACCGACAGCGCGAGGGAATGTTGCAATAAGTTGGCCAGACTCATTGCCGGAGGTTGTGACACGAACTACGGACGGCGCCAAGGCATGCTCTGCGCCCCGACCTCGCTATGTTTCATGAACTTACAGTTGAACGCCGATCAGTAAATAATGACGCGCGCGAAACGCGATCGACGCGCCGGCTCATCACTGGATGTGATGTGGTGCAATTCGATCGTTCCAATGCTCTGAGGTGGATCGGACGTTCAGCCAAACGGCGCATCGATCGACGGCGAAGGCTGCGTGAACCACTTTGGCCCCTGCACCGTCATATAAAAGTGGACTCAAGCGCCGCCAACTGCGATCGATCGTCGGCCGGCGACTGCCGGCCTTGAAGTACACGTTCGCTGCCTTCTCCTACTCCTGCCACACCTCGTCCAGAGGACAGCGGCAGGAGACCTCGGCATGCGTGTGCACATCGATCGCAATCAGCTCGTCGAACTTGAACGCGGTCATGACACGCTCAAGTCTGCTTGCTGCGCCAGCCCTGGTGATAGGTTTCTCGGGCGTCGCGGGCGTAAGGAACCGGCGCCACCTTTACGCGCACTTCGAGCTGAACGTGGCGCTCGACGGTCGACTTGCCCGTGCCGCCGTTCTCCTCTCCCCACAGGACCGTGAGCTCCTCGCCCACACCGATGTCCGCATCCACCACTCCCAGCGATAGCGCCCTGCGCTCGTTGAAGCTGGCGCCGCCGAACATCGAGAAGCCGACCACTTTGCCGCCCTTGAGCACTGCGTCGTAGGACGAGGAGCCGTAGTTGAAATTGGGAATGTCCATGTATTTGTAGTTCGGCATCGACGGATCGAACATCGAACGGTAGATCTTCGCCAGATCCTCCGGATGCCACTCGAACGTGACCTTCTTGCGCTGGGGCTGGTGCTGCAGCTTCTCCAGCGCCTCGCGACCGACGAAGTCATGATCGAACTTCACGAACGGACCGTAGCCCAACGCATACGGCGTGAGATAGTAGTCCTCGATATTCTCGGAAACGAAACTGCCGGCGATGGAGCCGGTCGCCTCGTAGCCGTTGGCAGGCAGCCACTCTCGATAGGCCCTCATCTTCTCGCCGGTATAGACAGCCGGTAACGGCGAAGGAATCCAGCCGGACTCCAACGTGTTCGTCGAGTAGGCGCGCGCGCCGACCTGCACCAGTCCGAACTCCTCGCCCGCCGCCAGGATGATTTCGCGAATCTCGTCGTACTGCTCGTACGGCCCCCAGATCTCCAGGCCCGGCTCTCCCGCCATGCCGTGACGCAGGCAGCGCACCGGCTGGCCGTTGATCTTGATGGTATCCATGGTGAAGAACTTCACGTCGGGCAGCGGGCCGCCATTGAGCTTGGCGAGAATCTGCGCGGCCTTCGGCCCCTGAATCTGATAGCGGTAGTGCCGCCGTGTTACAGCCTTGCCGCGCGGATACGAAGGTGATCGATCGTCGCGAATGGAAGTGACATTGAAGTTGCCGCTCTCGGCATGGAACTGCATCCAGTTCACCGTCGGGGCGCGCCCGACGAACAGCAGTTCGTCCTTGTCGAGATAGAACAGGATGCCATCGCCGATGACGTAGCCGTCATGGCTGCAAGGGACCATCTGCTTGGCCCGGTTCGGCTGGAAATTGTTGAAGCTGTTGATGGTGAGATACGAGCACAGCTTGAGCGCGTCGGGGCCCTTCACCGTGAACTCGGCCATGTGATGGGTCTGATCGAACAGCACCGCGGTCTCGCGCCAGCCGCGTTGCTCGTCACGCCAGTTGCTGAACTCGTAGGGCACGACCGGATAGACGTACGCGCCTATCTTCGAGTTGCGCAGCAGATGCACCGGGTTGCCCGCTTGTTTCAATACGCTTTCCAGATTCATCGGCTTCATCGTCTGGTCTCCACAGTGTGTCCGTCGTTCATCTCTTCACCGACGACGCGCAGGTGGTGCATCAACGCATGCAAACCCACCGAGCGCTTCGCGTCGGCGCGCGTCGTAATTCCAATCGGTCGCTCGCTGCCGCGCATGTCGATGGGCAACACCGACAGGATGCCGTGCAATTCCTCGTAATGGATCTGATTGCGCGACAGGATCGAGAGTCGGTCGCTCTCGGTGAGCAGGGCACGCAGCGCGACCAGTGCATTGGACTCGATGGCATTCTTCGGCAGCGGCAGCCCTGCCGCGTGCATGACCTGTTCGAATGCCCGGCGCGAAGGCGCCCCGCCGTACGGCAACACCCATTCACAGTCGATCACGTCAGCGAGTTTCAGAGCCGCGGCCGAGGCGAATGGATGCCCTTTTCGCCCGACCACCGAGAGCAGGTCCTCGAACAGTTTCTCCTGAACGATGTCGCTGCAGGGAATCGGGTAGCGCAACACGCCGACCAGCAGATCTACGTCACCACAGCGTAGCCCCTCCAGCAGCGACTCGTACGTGCCTTCGAGGATGGTGATCTGCAGGTCCGGGTATTCCTGTTTCAATCGCGTCACGGCACGCGGCACGAGCAACGTGCTCGCGAGCGGCAAGGCGCCGACTACGATGCGGCCGCTGATGTTGCCGAACTGCGCGGCGATGTCGTCCCTGGCCAGCTGCAGCTCATGAAACATCAACTTCGTCCGTCGTAGCATGATCTCTCCGGCACGAGTCGCCAGCATGCCCCGCGCGGTTCTGATGAACAGATCGGTCTCGACGATGCGTTCGAGCTGACGCAGGGTCTGAGTCACCGAAGGCTGCGAGATATCGAGCTCCTGCGCCGCTGCGGTTTCGGTGCTGTTGCGATCGATCGCCACCAAGGTTCGCAGGTGTCGATTGGTCACCTTCGCGCCGATGCTCGTAGTCGACCGGCGGGACACTCCCATGTCGGCCAGCTCCTGCTCGGCATGAGTCAATTGCGCGAAGGCGCGCTGAGTGCGCTCGACGAGAATGGCGCCGACAGTGGTCGGGACCATGCCCTTGGGAGTGCGAGCAAACAGCTCAAGACCGAGCTCCTGCTCCAGTTCATGAATCGCGCGCGTCACTGCCGGCTGCGTAAGATGCATGAGCGATGCGGCCTTGTGCACGGAGCCGCCCTGCGCCACCGCAACCAGCGCGCGCAGTTGCCTCATATTGGGGTCGATACGAGCGGGCAACGGCCGCGTCTGCGGGCGCATGACGTTCGGATGCAACAGAATCGAGGCCGTTTTATTGCTCATGGCGCGTTCTCGAGCCATCCCAACTCGCAAACGAGCTGCCCTGCTCCGCGAGCTGTTTGAGCAGCGGCGCCGGCTGCCAGTAGTCGTCGCGATGCTTCATGCGAGCACCGTAATGCTCGATCCGGCCGAGGACGTGCGGCAACCCGAGACTGTCGGCATGAAACATGGGACCGCCGATGTGCCTCGGAAATCCATAGCCATGCACCCACACCACGTCGATGTCTGCGGCGCGCATCGCGACGCCGCTTTCGAGCACGTGGGCTCCGACGTTGATGAGCTGCAGCAGGCAACGCTCGACGATCTCGGAATCTTCAATCCGTCGTCGCGCGATACCACGCTCGATCGCCAGTTTTTCTATGAGTTCGTGCACTTCGTCATCGGGCAGCGCCTGCCGCTCCCCCGGCTGATATCGGTAGAAGCCCGCCAGCGCTTTCTGCCCCAGGCGGTTCATCGCCGTCAGCGCATCGGCAATCACGAAATAGGGATCCGGCCGGGTTTCGCGCTTGAACAACTCGATGCGAGTCCTGGTGCCGACATCGGTTCCGCCCAGATCGTTGACGCGCGCCGGTCCCATCGCAAAGCCGAAAGACTCCATGGCGCCGTCGACCTGTTCGGGCGTCGCTCCTTCCAGCATCAACAGCTCGGCTTCGCGCCAGTAGCCGTCCAGCATCATCTTGTTGCCGATGAAGCCGAAAGCATCGCCGGCGACGACGCCGACCTTCTTCAATTGCTTTGCAAGCGACAGCGCCCGTCCGAGCGACGCGGGATCGGTCGCCGGCGTGCGCACGATCTCCAACAGTTTCATCACGTGAGCCGGGCTGAAGAAATGCAGCCCGACCACCCGTTGCGGATCGCGACACGACCGTGACAGCTCGGCGATGGACAAAGTCGAGGTATTCGAGGCCAGCAATGTTGACGCCGGCGTGAGTGCAGCGACTTTGGACAGGATGCTTTGTTTCAGCGCGAGGTCTTCGAACACCGCTTCGATCACGACATCTGCTTCGGCAGCGTCGGCGAGTTCCAGCGAATCCACGATGCGCCCGCGCCGGCGCGCCGCTTCTTCATGAGTCAACCGGCCGCGGGCCACACTCGACTCGTAGTTTGCGGCGATCAACGCTAGCCCGCGCTCGATGCCCTCCTCATGAGAATCGATCAGCGTGACCGCCATCCCCGCATCGGCGCACGCAGTGGCGATACCGCTGCCCATCGTACCCGCCCCGATGATCGCTACTCGACCGATCGGCACCTTGGTCGCATCCGACACCACTGAAGGAACTTTCGATACCTGCCGCTCGGCGAAGAACAGATGACGAAGCGCCTTGCTCTCCAGTGCAGCGATCGAGCGATCGGCGATGCGACGCTCGATCTCAAGCCCGGCGTCGAGCTCGAATTGCGTGGCTGCAGTGAGTGCTTCAACGATGAGCTGCTGAGTCGTTCGCCCCTTCAAGGCGCGCGAATGTTTTTTGAGAATGGCCGCAATCCCTGGCTCATCGAAGCCCGCAAGCTCCACCGTCCGCGCTCCCGTCGGGTGAGGTTTCGCGCCCTGCTGGATCAGCTGCTCGCACAACCGTTCCGCTCCCTGCAGCAGATCGCCGTCGACCACTGCATCGACCAGCCCGAGTTTGAATGCCGATCCAGCATCCACGGGAGCGCCGGAAACAATCATGTCGAGAGCGGCAGCGGCACCGATCACACGCGGCAATCGCTGCGTGCCGCCGGCGCCTGGGATCAGTCCCAGGGTGATCTCCGGCAGGCCGAGCTTCGCCTCCGGAGTCGCCACGCGGTAATGACATGCGAGCGCCAACTCGACGCCGCCGCCGAGCGCCATGCCATGGAGCGCCGCGACGACGGGTTTGTTCGATGCTTCGATGGTCGCGAACACGGCCTGCAAACTCGGCTCGACCACCGGCCCGTCGAACTCTCCAATATCGGCACCGGCCGAGAACGTTTTGCCGGCACACGCGATGAGGACCACGCGCACCGACTCATCGGCGAGCGCAGCCCCGAGCGCACGCGCAAGGCCAATGCGAACCGGCGCCGCCAGCACGTTCACAGGGGGATTGTCGATCAGCAGGAAGCCGATCTGATTCCGACATCGATACTGGACGGGCTCTGGCGGCATCGATCCTTCGCTCCTCAGAACTTGTAACCGGCAGTCACACCGTACGTACGCGGCGGCAGATAGGTGCCGGTGATGGTACGCGCGGTCGATGTAACATAGATGCCGGACACGATCATCTCATCCGACAGGTTCTTGCCCCAGAAGTTGAGCGTGAACTTGCCGCCGGCGCCGGTGTACAGCAGATTGGCATCATACAGCGTGAAGCCATCCTGACCGGTGACCTCGTCGTTGAACTCCGTGTAGTACTGTTTGTCACGGCTGGATATTCCTCCGGTCAACGCCAGCGAGCCACCGTTGGTCAACGGCCACTCGTAAGTGGCCTGCAGCTCGGCGGTCCAATCCGGCGTGTTGCGAGGGCGATTGCCCGTCAGATCCTCCGGCGGCAGGCTCGCTCCGCCCGGCCCGAACAGCGCTGGATTGATCGGATTCTGCGACAGGAACTTGTCGAAACGGATGTGATAGTAGGTGCCGCTGAACGACATCCGGAACTGGTCGGTCGCGATCCAGCTGGTTTCCAGCTCCACACCTCTGCCGTCGGTGGTGGCCGCGTTCTCCAGCCGCGCGGCATAGAACGGCGGTGCAGTGATGGCGTAGGTTCTATCGTACTGCGCGTCCTCGACTTTGTATTTGAACGCCGCGATGTTGAGCATCAGCGAGTCCTGCAACAGCCAGCTCTTCAAACCCGCTTCGATGTTCTCGATGGTCTCGGGGTCCACCAGATTCGGCACACGCTCACCCAGGTTGGCCGTGCCGCTCTTGAAGCCCTCGGAGTACGTGGCGTACAGCATGATCGAATCGACGGGGCGCAGCTCGACACCGACCTCCGGAGAGAAGTCCGAATAGTCTCGCGACGCGCGCCGCACCGGATCGAAGACGGCCGCGGGATCCACGGGACTGGCCACTGCAAAATGATTCTCCACCGTGCGCTTCTCGGCGCTGTAGCGAGCGCCCGCTTTGATGGAGAAGATGTCGGTGAGGTCGTACGTGAAGTTGGTGAACAACGCCCACGCATCCACATCGAGCGTGGCGGGCACGATCACACGTGAGCGAGCAGGCTGTCTAACCGGGTCGCGTCCGAGCAGCACCAGGCTGTCGATGGACTCAGTCAGATAATAAGCGGCGGCGATGCCGTGCAGCCGCTCGCCTTCGTAGATGAACTGCAGTTCCTGAGAGAACTGCTCATCGCCGATGGCCTGCAGCTGGGTCGTCGAGGTGGGCGCCGGCGGGAAGTTGCCGTTGACCGTATCCGAGACATCGAAGTCCTGCGTGAGCTGGTCGTCGAACTCGCGATAGTTGGTCAGCGATTTGAACGAGATCGCGTCGCTCACGCCGACCGTCAAGGTCGCGGTGGCGGCCCAGGTCTCGCTTTCGAAGGTCGGACGGAAATCGCCGCCGGCATTGCGCGAATTCGGCGACACGTTGGGCAGGCCCGTCGCCCGCAGACTGGGCAGCGGCGGATCGGGGAACATGGGCCCGATGAAGTGCACCGACTTGCTGTGATCGTCTTCCTTGGCGTATTCGCCACTGAGCAACAAGTCCACGTTGTCGCTGAACTTGAACTGCAGGTGGCCACGCGTACCGATCACGTTGAGGTCGTCGATGTCCTTGCCGGTGCCAGTGTGCTTGCCGTAGCCGTCATGATGCTGGTAATGAACTGCGACGCGGCCGAGCACACGATCGCTGAGCGGCCCGCTCAATGCAGAATCCAGACCGTAGCTCAGGTCGCTGCCGCCGATCGAAACATTGGTGTAGCCGCTGAAATTCTGCGTGGGCTTCGCGGTCACCAGGTTGATGGAGCCGCCGGTCGCATTCCGACCATATAGCGTTCCCTGCGGGCCACGCAGCGCTTCGACCCGCTCGAGGTCGAACAATGAGCCGAACTGCGCGGATGCTTGCGCGACCACAGCACCGTCGACGTGCAGCGCCACCGAGGGGTCGATGCCGGCAAACGAGCTGTTCAGACCGACTCCGCGGATGAACAGTTTCGCAAACGCGAAGTCATTGCCGAACGTGACACCCGGCACCCGATGTTGCAGATCTTCGATGTTGGAGATGTTGCTGCGGAGAAGATCCTCGGCAGACATCGCGGTTACGGCCAAGCTCACATCCTGCAACGATTGTTCGCGCTTCTGCGCTGTCACGATCACTGTTTCCAGCTCGGCAGCCTGCGCCGTCAATGGCAGCGTCAAAGTCAATGCCACCGCCATCATCGGAACTCGTCTAGATGAATACACGGCATCCCCCTTGTCGTAATCGACCCTGATTTTTCGATCTTCCTAACGACTCATCGCCAGCCGCGGTGGTGCGGCCAGCATCGACCCTCGTAGCAACCAAATGGATATCGCCGACAGCGCCGCGCCGAGCGCCATGATCGCCGCGACGCTGGGCCGGCTCGTTCCGGCCGCCATCAGCCAGCCGCCGAGCACCGGACCGAGCATGCCGCCGAAGCGACCCAGGCCGATAGCCAGCCCCGTGCCCGTTGCGCGCAGGTGCGTCGGGAACACGCGAACGAATGTCGCGTAGAACCCGACTGCCGACGAATAAAGGAACCAGCCAAGCACGAACGCGACGGCTTTCAAAGCAAACAGGTCGGGTTGCGTGCGACCGAAGACAGCCAGCGAAAGCGCGGTGAGCAGCATCGCGCCGCTCGCCAGCGGCTTGAGATTGATGTGACGGGCGAGATATCCGAGCAGCGCGCCGCCAATGATTCCGCCGAGACTGGTCCAGACAGACACCTCCGCGCCGACACTCGCGGTAAAGCCCAGTGACGTCACGATGGATGGAATCCAGCCGAGCACGTAGTAACACGTCATCATGTAGAGGAAGTAGGCGGCGCAGATCAGCGCTGTCTGCGCTACGAGCGGCTTGTCGAAGGCGGCCCAGACGTTCATGCGGGGCTGACGGGCTCGCACCGGCATTTCCGTAATGTTTGCTCTGCCCATGCGCTGAAGGATGGCATTCACGCCATCCAGTGCGTCCGGCGAGCGCTTGAACACCAGGAACTCGATGGACTCGGGCAGGCGCCACCACACCACCGCCAGGATCACGATCGACACGACGCCGCCAAACACGAAGACCGAGCGCCAGTCGAACGCTTGCAGCAGCCAGGCGGCGGCCATGCCGCCGAGCACGCCACCCAACGGATAGCCGATGGTCATGAGACTGACGCAGAAATCCCGGCGTACGTCATTCGAATATTCGGCGACCATCGCATTGATGGACGCGAGCATGCCGCCGATGCCCAGCCCTGTGACGATGCGCCAGAGCGACAGCGCGATCACATCCTCGGCGGTTGCAGACAGCAACATGCCAACCGTCATGAGAACCAGACACAGCAGGATGATGGGACGCCGCCCCAGCGAATCGGCGAGCGGCGCCAGCAGCAGCGATCCTGCCGTCATACCGACCAGGCCGGTCGAGATGACGATGCCCAATCCGCCCGGCCCCATGCCCCATTCCCGCGTGATGCCAGGCCCGGCGAATGTGATCGCGAGAATGTCGAAACCGTCGAGCGCATTGAGCGCGACACAGATCGCGACCGCAACGATCTGAAACGAGCTCATGGGCTCGCGGCGCAACTGCTCACTGGGATCGGATGACGTCATGTCCTCACGCACCGCTTTCGACATGCAAAAGAAAGCGCGCCTGGCGGTGCGCGATGCGCCACATTCCGTCGGAGCACAGGCGCAACGTATCTTCGAACTCTCCGACGACCTGTCGCGATTGAGCACGTCGGCCGAAATCTCCCGCTTCGTGCTCGGCATCGCCCGTCCACAACAGCACATTGCTGATAGCGTGCGCTTCATCGGGCGCGC
>Ga0182742_1000563_pt1 | contig 56647 bp, 70 predicted proteins | sample eDN5th37CBELigMG_FD_128880 | JGI IMG/M metagenome (GOLD analysis project Ga0182742, IMG submission 128880) | Enriched Miracle-Growth compost microbial communities from Emeryville, California, USA - eDNA 5th pass 37_C BE-Lig MG (version 2)... ...
GAAGGTCACACCCGTTCCCATCCCGAACACGGAAGTTAAGCTTCTCAGCGCCGATGGTAGTTGGGGTCTTACCCCTGTGAGAGTAGGACGTCGCCAAGCAAGGGAGTATCCAAATGGGTACTCCTTTTTTTATTGATTCAATTAAATTTGAAAAATCTTAAACTGCATGCAATGAACGGCATGCGGTTTTTTTGGTTCTTTTATTACGAATGAACATATACATATAGCGAGCCTCCTTATAAATAAATTTCATTTTCACGGGGTTTGAGAAGACGTTAAAATGGGAAAATTACTAAAGTCTGTTTATTTGCCAGAAACAAGGTAAATCATGTATAATTAAAGTCAAATATAGTCAAAGTCAGAAAGGAGGAAGCTTGGTGAGAAATATCTCGGATATTATTGAAAACTACTTAAAAAAAGTCCTAGAGATGAGTGAAAAAGAAATAGTAGAAATCAAGCGTAATGAAATAGCCGATAAATTCCAATGCGTTCCTTCACAAATAAATTATGTTATTAATACACGATTTACAATAGAAAAAGGCTATGTTGTTGAAAGTAAGCGCGGGGGCGGAGGGTATATACGAATTATGAAAGTTCAGTCATATGATCATGCAGATTTAATTGATCAATTGATGAAACTTATTCAAACCCGAGTTACTCAAGGTAGTGCAGAAGATGTCATCTACCGCATTGTCGAAGAAGGAATTATTACAGATAGGGAGGCTAGAATTATGCTGAGTGTGATTGACCGCTCTGTGTTATATATTGACCTTCCTCATCGTGATGAATTGCGAGCAAGAATGTTGAAAGCCATGCTTCAACAATTAAAATATAAATAAATGATTAAGTTGGTAAAGAGGTGGGTACCATGGTATGTCAGGAATGTAATCAGCGGCCGGCAACACTTCATTTTACAAAAATCGTGAATGGTCAAAAAGAAGAATTTCACCTTTGCGAAAAATGTGCATCAGAAAAAGGCGAAATGTTTATGCTTGCTAATCCTACGGGATTCTCGATTAATAATATATTAGCTGGATTGTTCAATATAGAGCCAAAAATTCAACAGACACAACAAAAGAATCCATTTGAAAAACAAGAAGTTCTACAATGTGATCATTGTAAAATGACTTTCCCTCAGTTCGTTAAAACCGGCCGATTTGGCTGTTCAAACTGTTATTCTACATTCAGAGATCAATTAAAGCCAATCTATAAACGGCTTCACAGCGGCAACTCTACACATAAAGGTAAAATACCTAAAAGAATTGGCGGTACCATGCATATCATGAAAAATATAGGAGAGTTGAAGCTGCAGCTGCAAGATTTGATAGCAAATGAGGAATTTGAAAAAGCAGCGATTATAAGAGACGAGATCCGCTCATTAGATCAAAAATTAGACGAAACTGCTAGGGGAGGGGAATGACTTGTCACTAGAGCGTTTTTTGAATCAAGCCGTAAGCTCTTGGATGAGCGCTGAAGGCCCTGACTCAGATATTGTTCTTAGTTCGAGAATACGGTTAGCCCGAAATATTGATCAATATAGATTTCCACTTTTATATTCAAATGAAGAAGCATTAGAGATTATTGAGATTATAAAAAACAGGATGCAGAACCTTCCGTTTTCAAAAGCTGGTGAAATGGACCTGCTAATTATGCAGGAACTGCAGCCTCTTCAGAAGAGGGTATTAGTAGAAAAACATCTAATCAGTCCAAATCTCGCTGAAGATGCAAATCATGGGGCATGTTTACTTTCGGAAAATGAAGGAATTAGCGTTATGATTAACGAAGAAGATCATATCAGAATTCAATGTCTATTTTCGGGATTACAGCTGCAAGAGGCATTATCTATGGCGAATGAAATTGATGATTGGATAGAGGATTATGTGACCTATGCATACGATGAGTCAATTGGTTATTTAACAAGTTGTCCAACCAATGTAGGTACTGGACTTCGTGCCTCTGTAATGATGCATCTTCCGGGACTTGTTCTTACACAGCAAATGAATCGAATTATTCCGGCAATTAATCAACTTGGGCTCGTAGTTAGAGGAATTTACGGTGAAGGCAGCGAAGCATTAGGTAACATCTTTCAAGTTTCCAATCAGATGACATTGGGTAAATCTGAAGAGGATATTGTAGAAGATTTAAAAAGTGTAGTAAGTCAGATTGTTTCACAGGAGCGCTCAGCCCGTGAGGCATTATTTAAGACATCAAATATACAATTGGAAGATAGGGTTTATCGTTCCTTGGGGGTTTTAACTAACAGCAGAATTATTGAAACGAAGGAAGCTGCTAGATGCCTATCTGATGTAAGGCTTGGAATTGATATGGGTTATATAAAAAATATTTCCCAAAATATATTAAATGAATTGATGATATTAACCCAGCCTGGATTTTTACAGCAATATGCCGGTGGTCCATTAAGGCCAAATGAACGGGATATTCGTCGGGCTACTCTCATAAGAGAAAGACTAAATTTAGAAAAACAAGAGTAGGGAGGAAGTGGACATGATGTTTGGACGATTTACAGAAAGAGCTCAAAAGGTGCTGGCTTTGGCCCAGGAAGAAGCAATTCGTTTAGGTCATAATAATATTGGTACAGAACATATTTTATTAGGGCTTGTCCGTGAGGGTGAGGGAATAGCAGCAAAAGCATTGTACGCATTAGGACTCAGCTCAGAGAAAATTCAAAAGGAAGTTGAGGATTTGATTGGTAGAGGCCAGGATGCAACTGGGTCCATTCATTACACACCACGAGCAAAAAAAGTAACAGAACTATCTATGGATGAGGCAAGAAAGCTGGGGCATTCTTATGTTGGGACTGAGCATATCCTTTTAGGACTTATTCGTGAAGGCGAAGGTGTTGCAGCACGTGTACTAAATAATTTAGGAGTCAGCTTAAATAAAGCTCGTCAGCAAGTACTTCAGCTTCTTGGAAGCAACGAGTCTGGCTCACACCAAGGTGGTTCTGCAGCAAGTGCCAATACACCTACTCTAGACAGCTTAGCTCGTGACCTAACGGTTATTGCCCGTGAAGGAAGCTTAGATCCAGTCATCGGACGAAGCAAAGAAATTCAACGTGTAATAGAAGTGTTAAGCAGACGTACTAAAAACAACCCAGTTCTAATCGGTGAACCAGGGGTTGGTAAAACAGCTATTGCTGAAGGACTTGCACAGCAAATCGTGAACAATGAGGTTCCGGAAATTCTTCGTAATAAACGAGTTATGACTCTTGATATGGGAACCGTTGTTGCGGGTACAAAATACCGTGGAGAATTTGAAGATCGGTTAAAGAAAGTAATGGATGAAATTCGCCAGGCAGGAAATATTATTTTATTCATTGATGAACTTCATACATTGATTGGTGCCGGTGGAGCAGAAGGGGCTATTGATGCATCTAATATCTTAAAGCCTTCCCTTGCTCGCGGAGAATTACAATGTATCGGTGCAACAACATTAGATGAGTATCGCAAGTATATTGAAAAAGACGCCGCTTTAGAGAGACGTTTTCAGCCAATTATGGTGGATGAACCGACTGCGGATGAATCCATTCAGATTTTAAAAGGATTACGCGACAGATACGAAGCGCATCATAGAGTATCAATAACAGATGAGGCAATTGAAGCAGCTGTTAAGCTATCTGACCGTTACATTTCTGATCGTTTCCTTCCAGATAAGGCGATTGATTTAATTGATGAAGCAGGTTCAAAGGTTCGCCTTCGTTCATATACGACGCCTCCTAATCTAAAGGAGCTGGAAGTAAAGCTTGAAGAAGTAAGAAAAGAGAAGGATGCTGCTGTTCAAAGTCAGGAGTTTGAAAAAGCTGCATCATTAAGAGATTCCGAACAACGCCTTCGTGAACAGTTGGAAGAAACGAAGAAGATTTGGAAGGAAAAGCAGGGCAAAGAAAACAGTGAAGTAACAGTTGATGATATTGCAAGTGTAGTATCCAGCTGGACAGGAATCCCTGTTTCAAAACTGCAGCAAACGGAAACGGATAAACTATTGAAGCTTGAGGAGATCCTTCACTCACGTGTCATTGGACAGGAAGAGGCTGTTATCGCCATTTCAAAGGCAGTCCGTCGTGCACGTGCCGGTCTAAAGGATCCAAAACGCCCAATCGGCTCATTTGTATTCCTTGGTCCAACTGGTGTAGGTAAAACAGAGTTAGCTCGCGCATTAGCTGAAGCCATGTTTGGTGATGAGGATGCTATGATTCGGATTGATATGTCTGAGTACATGGAAAAGCATTCCACTTCAAGACTTGTTGGCTCGCCTCCGGGCTATGTCGGCTATGAGGAAGGCGGTCAGCTGACTGAAAAAGTAAGAAGAAAGCCATACTCTGTTGTGTTGTTGGATGAAATTGAAAAAGCACATCCGGATGTCTTTAATATCCTGCTTCAAGTATTAGAGGATGGAAGATTAACGGACTCTAAAGGACGGACTGTAGACTTCCGTAATACAGTGTTAATTATGACATCTAACGTAGGTGCTTCAGCCTTACAGAGAAATAAATATGTAGGATTTAATATTCAAGATGCTAATCAGGATTACAAAGATATGAAAGGGAAGGTTATGGAGGAGCTGAAGAAAGCATTCCGTCCAGAATTCCTTAACCGTATTGATGAAATCATTGTATTCCATTCATTAGAGAAAAAACATTTGAAGGAAATTGTTACTCTAATGTCAGATCAATTAACAAAACGTTTAAAAGAGCAAAATATTACCTTAAAGTTAACTGACGCAGCATTAGAAAAAATCTCTGTTGAAGGATATGATCCGGAATATGGAGCTCGTCCGCTGCGCAGAGCGATTCAAAAGAATATTGAGGATAGTTTATCAGAAGAGCTCTTAAAAGGAACGGTATTAACTGGGCAGGAAGTTGTCGTTGATGTTGAGAATGGTGAATTTACAATCAAAGCATCAGAACTGCAGCCAGAATCACAATTACAAAACTAACATTACAGCAAGAGAGGTACACGAGAAATATAACGTGTACCTCTTTTTAATAAAAACAAAGGGTACTCATATTCAATCAAAACCCGTATACTATACATCGAATCAAAATAGAATAGGTAGTGACTTAAGGAAGTGAAGGAAGCAAGTGGCTAAAAGAAAAACGAAATTTATATGCAACGATTGCGGATATGAATCCCCTAAATGGATGGGAAAATGCCCCGGTTGCGGAAACTGGAACAGCATGGTAGAAGAAGTAGAAAAGGTTTCTTCTAGAAGAGCATTTGCACATACTGAGGAATCAAAAATTGCAGCTAAACCAACGCCGATAACAGCTGTAGAAACAGTCAACGAGGCACGTATCTTTACTGATTCAAAGGAGCTAAACCGGGTATTGGGCGGCGGAATCGTGAAAGGATCGCTTGTTTTGATTGGGGGAGACCCGGGAATAGGAAAATCAACACTGCTACTTCAGGTTTCTTCGCAGTTAGCTATGAAAAAGCACGCAGTACTATATATATCAGGTGAAGAATCACTGCGCCAAACGAAGCTGAGAGCAGACCGTTTGGGGATATCCTCTGAGAATCTGCTTGTATATGCTGAAACGAATTTAGAGGAGATAAGTCGAACGATTGAAACAGTTAATCCGGATTTTGTTATAGTGGACTCGATTCAGACAGTCTTCCACCCGGAAATCACTTCTGCACCAGGCAGTGTTTCTCAGGTGCGTGAATGTACATCAGAGTTAATGAGAATCGGAAAAACAAAAGGCATCGCTATTTTTATTGTCGGTCATGTAACAAAAGAAGGGTCGATTGCCGGGCCTCGTTTGCTAGAGCATATGGTTGACACAGTTTTATATTTTGAAGGAGAACGCCATCATACATACCGTATTCTTCGTGCTGTGAAAAATAGATTTGGATCGACCAATGAGATGGGGATTTTTGAGATGAAAGAAGCGGGTCTTGAGGAAGTGGCGAATCCATCTGAAATCTTTCTAGAGGAACGTTCCCAAGGTGCGGCAGGTTCAACTGTTGTTGCATCAATGGAAGGCACAAGGCCTGTACTTGTTGAAATACAAGCGCTTATATCTCCCACGAGCTTTGGGAATCCGCGCCGAATGGCAACGGGTATTGATCATAATCGCGTCCCGCTTTTAATGGCTGTATTAGAAAAAAGGGTTGGGATGCTGCTGCAAAATCAGGATGCTTATTTAAAAGTAGCAGGCGGTGTAAAATTAGATGAACCAGCCATTGATTTAGCGATTGCAGTCAGCATTGCTTCAAGCTTTCGTGATAAACCTACAAGACCAACGGACTGTGTCATAGGAGAAGTAGGGTTAACAGGGGAGGTTAGACGAGTTTCCCGTATTGAACAACGGGTTCAGGAAGCCGCAAAGCTGGGTTTTGAACGAATTATTCTTCCGGAAAATAATCTTGGAGGTTGGACAGGACCAAAAGGCATTCAATTAATAGGGGTGGCTTCTGTTAGTGAAGCATTACAAGCTGCTTTAGGGGGATAAAGAGTGGAAAACAAAAAGTCTGGCGATCAATCAATGAGTAGAATCTTACAATTTATGGCCCCAGGAACACCTATTCGGGAAGGAATTGACAATGTCTTGCGAGCGAACACAGGCGGATTAATTGTGTTTGGTTGTTATGAAAAGGTAAAAACACTTGTTAATGGAGGGTTTAAGATTCAATGCCCATTTTCGCCGAGCTATTTGTATGAACTTTCTAAGATGGATGGGGCGATTATTTTAAATGAATCAGGTAGCGAGATTTTAATTGCTAACGCTCAATTAGCTCCTGATACGAGCATTCCTTCGTCTGAAACGGGTATGCGTCATCGAACAGCTGAGAGGGTTGCAAAACAGACAGGTGCACTCGTTATTGCTATTTCACAAAGAAGGAATGTAATTACCCTTTATCAAGGTCAGTTCCGATATGCACTCCGAGAAATTGCTGTCATCCTGGCAAAGGCTAATCAGGCTGTACAGACGCTGGAAAAGTACAAAGTGGTATTAGAGCAAAGCGTCACCAATTTAAGTGTCCTAGAGTTTGAGGAACTTGTTACTTATAGTGATATTCTACAGACATTGCACCGCTTTACAATGGTGCTTAGAATTAAAAACGAGCTGCTGAATTATTTAAGTGAATTAGGAACTGAGGGCAGGCTCATTCAACTGCAAATGAATGAGCTTCTAATAGATATGGAAAAGGAATCAAAGCTGATTATTAAGGACTACGCCTATTCAAGAGATGTGAATGTGAGTGAAGCGATGAAAAAGCTGCATGAATTTGCGCATATGGAGGTAATTGAAGATAACCTTGTCTTGAAACAATTTGGTTATCACGGTTATGTCCATCTTGATGAGATAAAGTTCCCACGCGGATATCGGATGCTGAGTAAAATTCCCCGTTTACCGCCGGTAATCATTGAAAATTTAATTAATCGATTTCACGACCTTCCTTCAATAATAAAAGCTTCTGTTGCTGAATTGGACGAGGTGGAAGGGATTGGTGACGTTAGGGCAAGAAAAATTAAGGATGGCTTAAAGCTATTGAAGGACCAATTATTTGCCGATCGCAGTTTTAAGTGAATCTATAGGTATCATTATACCTATGTAGAAAAAAGACTATTGAACTAAATGTGTTATTATGTTAAAATGAAAAATTAATTATTTGACACATTGTTTTACTGGGTGCTAATCTAAAGGTAATGTTATACAGGAATTGGATAAGAATAACAAAGATTTTATTAACTAAAAAAAGTAAAATATATATGTAAATAGGTTTCGTTTTTTGCAAATTGTTTATAATGAATAAAAAGGAGGTGAAGGAATGTTAAAAAGAATAGTTCAAGCTTGTTTCCTCATTATTGGAGGAACACTGGGACTCCTTTTAATCCCTGATTTATTAAAATTAGTTAATTTACATGACATTCCTCTAATAAATAATCCATATGTATCTGTTATTTTGGGCTCTATTATTTTTTATTTTATAACATTTTGGGCAATTGATTATGTAGTGAATTTTGTAAAGTGGGTTGAAGAGACATTAGTAAAGGCGCCAATTACAGATATTCTTTTTGGTAGTTTAGGGCTTGCTTTTGGACTTATTATTGCCTTTTTAATTGGTTATGCACTTAATGCCATTGAAGTGCCCATTTTAAATACGGTTGCACCGATTTTACTAACGCTTTTATTTGGTTATTTAGGTTTTTCAGTTGGATTTAAAAAACGTGATGAATTACTAAGCTTATGGTCTAATAAGAAGAAAAAAGCAGCAGAAGAAGAACCGGAAAAAGAGAGCAAAAATGCTTTGAAGATTCTAGATACGAGTGTTATCATCGATGGTAGAATTGCGGATATATGTCAAACTGGCTTCTTGGAAGGAACCATTGTGATTCCTCAATTTGTACTGGCTGAACTTCAGCACATTGCTGATTCCTCAGATGTACTAAAAAGAAATAGAGGCCGCCGCGGGCTTGATATTTTAAATCGCATACAAAAAGAACTTGCGATTAAAGTAGAAATCTATGAAGGCGATTTTGATGAGATTCAGGAAGTGGACAGCAAGCTTGTGAAGCTGGCAAAACTCACAAGCGGGGTAGTCGTGACAAATGACTTTAATTTAAATAAAGTATGTGAACTTCAGCAGGTATCTGTATTAAACATTAATGATTTAGCGAATGCGGTAAAACCAGTAGTATTGCCAGGCGAAGAAATGAGTGTTCAAGTCATCAAAGACGGGAAAGAACATAACCAAGGGGTTGCTTATTTGGATGACGGTACCATGATTGTTGTTGAGGATGGCCGTGATTATATTGGTAAGCATCTTGATGTACTTGTAACAAGTGTTCTGCAAACATCTGCCGGCAGAATGATTTTTGCCAAGCCAAAGTTATTGGAAAAGGCACTCTAAATGATGAGTGACTGAATATATGCATGTTGAGCTTACAAACCTTTGCTCAGGCGCCGGCAGTTTATCCCGGCGTTTTCATGCGTTTATAGATAGGAGATAGGGGTTATGTCTTATCAAGTTGTTATCCCTGCAGCAGGTCAGGGAAAAAGAATGGGAGCGGGGAAAAATAAGCTTTTATTAGAATTGGATGGAGTTCCGGTATTCATTCATACTTTACAGGTATTTGAAACAGATGAGAACTGCTCTGGAGTTATACTTGCGGTAAACGAGCAAGATAAAGACGAGTTTAATAGTTTGTTAAAAAAGTACGGTATCAGGAAAGTAGTCGATATGGTTTCGGGCGGGTCGGAAAGGCAGTACAGCATATATAATGGTATCAAAGTGTTACAAGGCAATGGAATTGTTCTTGTTCATGATGGTGCTCGTCCATTTATTGATAGTGATCAAATTCAGTCTCTTGTTTTGGCTGCGGAGCAGTACGGTGCATCTGTGCTGGCTGTTCCAGTTAAGGACACGGTGAAAAAGGTAAAGGAACAAAAAGTGATAGAAACGGTTGAACGTTCCAGCTTGTGGGCAATCCAAACTCCACAAGCTTTTCGCATGCCGCTGTTGCGTCAAGCGTATGAGCTGGCAGAGGAAGCAGGCTTCTTAGGGACAGACGATGCAAGTCTAGTTGAGAGAATTGGTCATGATGTAATCATTGTGGAAGGGAATTATGATAATATCAAAATTACAACACCAGAGGATTTATTTTTTGCGGAGACGATTATTCGAAAGCGCAGAAGTATGACAAAAAGGAGCTAATAGACATGTTTCGAATTGGACAAGGTTTTGATGTACATCAGTTTGCAGAAAACAGGGACCTCATTATCGGTGGAATTACCATTCCCTATGAGAAGGGTCTTCTCGGGCATTCGGATGCAGATGTACTTTTGCATACCGTTGCGGATGCTTGTTTAGGAGCGATTGGAGAAGGGGATATTGGCAGACATTTTCCTGATACTGATCCTGAATTTAAGGATGCTGACTCAAGTAAACTGCTTCAGCATGTTTGGAGTATTGTAAAGGACCATGGATATGAGTTGGTGAATGCAGACTGCACCATCATCGCTCAGAAGCCAAAAATGGCTCCCTATATTGTTCCGATGAAGGAGAAAATTGCCCTTTTACTGGAAACAAGGCCTGAGAACATCAATGTAAAGGCGACTACAACGGAAAAGCTCGGCTTTACCGGCCGCGGGGAAGGGATTGCTGCACAAGCGGTTGTCTTATTGAGAAAATTAGGGTATTCTGACTAAGATATACATAGGAAATGAATGTGAAATTGCATATTACTGGAGGCGTTGGAGGATATGGCAAGCGAAATTCGAGTACGTTATGCACCAAGTCCGACTGGACATCTGCATATTGGTAATGCTCGTACAGCGTTATTTAATTATCTATTTGCAAGGAATCAAAATGGAAAGTTTATTATCCGTATTGAAGATACAGACCAAAAGCGTAACATAGAAGGCGGAGAACAAAGTCAGCTTAAATATTTAAAGTGGCTTGGCATGGATTGGGATGAGGGTGTCGATGTTGGAGGCGAATATGGCCCCTATCGTCAATCAGAAAGAAATGATATCTATCGAAAATACTATAATGAGCTTCTTGAAAATGGAAAGGCATATAAGTGCTATTGTACGCCAGAAGAGCTGGAAAAGGAACGCGAGGAGCAGATTGCTAGAAATGATAACCCGCAATATTCCGGTAAGTGCCGCCATTTAACACTTGAAGACCAAAAGCGGCTGGAAGCAGAAGGGAGAGAGCCGAGCATTCGGTTCAAAGTTCCTGAAGGCCAAGTATTCTCATGGGATGATATGGTAAAGGGCAATGTATCGTTTGAAAGTGACGGAATTGGCGATCATGTTATTGTGAAAAAGGATGGCATCCCTACGTATAACTTTGCGGTAACCGTCGATGATTATCTGATGAAAATCTCTCATGTACTACGCGGTGATGATCATATTTCCAATACACCGAAGCAATTAATGATTTATGATGCGTTTGGCTGGGAGCGACCTGCTTTTGGTCATATGACACTCATTGTAAATGAAAGCAGAAAAAAGCTTAGTAAACGTGATGAAAGCATTATTCAATTTATTGAGCAATATGAAGAGCTTGGCTATATTCCGGAAGCATTGTTTAACTTCATTGCTCTATTAGGATGGTCTCCTGAAGGGGAAGAGGAAATTTTCACACGAGAAGAGTTTATTAATATCTTTGACAGCAATCGTCTTTCCAAGTCTCCGGCTTTATTTGATAAACAAAAGCTTGCTTGGATGAATAACCAATATATGAAAACAATTGAGCTTGATCGTGTCGTAGAGCTTGCATTACCGCATTTGGTAAAAGCGGGATATGTAAAAGAAACAAGAACAGAAGAGGAAAACGTATGGGCTCGTGAGCTGATTGCACTTAATCAAGAGAAAATGAGCTGCGGAGCTGACATTGTTGAGCTGTCAGAGTTGTTCTTCACAGAAGTAGTCAGCATGGACGAAGAGGCAAAAGAAGTTATTTCAGGAGAACAAGTACCAGAAGTTCTATCGGCCTTTTTAAGTGAAATCGAGAGCCTGGAATCCTTTACAGCAGACGAAATTAAGAAGGCTGTTAAAGCGGTTCAAAAGTCTACTGGCCATAAGGGGAAAAACCTCTTTATGCCAATCCGGGTCGCGACTACTGGACAAACACATGGTCCTGATTTAATGAAGGCAATTGAGCTTTTAGGAAAAGAAAAAGTAAAAACTCGTGTAATGAAAATAATTTGATTAACATATTCATAAAAGTGTAATATAGTAAGTGTAGTAGAATAATGTTTAAAGTGTTGATGAGAAAGAGTAAAAAAGTGATGCTTTACTAGAGAGAACCATCAGCGGCTGAAAGTGGTTTAAGCCTCTCATTTTTTGAATGCGTCTCAGAGTCCTGTGTCGAACTTAACTTTTAGTAGATATGGGCGGATTCCCTTCCGTTACTAGGGCAGAGTGGAGGTTTCTTAGGAAACCTAAACAGAGTGGAACCGCGCGCAAAGCGTCTCTGTCTTTATGACAGGGGCGCTTTTTTTATTTTTTAAAGGGAGGGTTAGGTTAATGTTTAAAAATTTAAAAGAGGATGTGCAGGTCATTTTTGAGCAAGATCCTGCGGCGAGAAGTTATATTGAGGTTATCCTAACCTACTCAGGTCTGCATGCTATCTGGTCGCACCGCTTAGCTCATTTACTGCACAAAAAGAAATTTTTCTTTCTTGCACGAGTTATTTCGCAAATTAGCAGATTTTTCACAGGGATTGAGATTCACCCAGGTGCTGTCATCGGAAAACGACTCTTTATTGATCACGGAATGGGGGTTGTCATAGGGGAAACATGTGAAATCGGTGATAACGTGACCATCTATCAAGGGGTAACGTTAGGTGGTACGGGGAAAGAGAAAGGAAAGCGCCATCCAACTATACGAGATAACGTCTTAATTGCAACAGGTGCCAAAGTATTGGGCTCTATTGTCATAGGGGAAAATGCCAAAATTGGTGCCGGTTCAGTTGTTCTTAAAAATGTCCCACCGCATTCTACTGTTGTAGGCATACCTGGACGTATAAAAGTACAGGATGGAGTAAAAGTGAATAAAGATTTAAACCATGCTAATTTGCCGGATCCTGTTTCAGATCGGTTGAATGAATTACAGGATGAAATAAAAACATTAAAGTTAGAATTGGAAACACTAAGAAAGGAAAGGAGTGCTAGAAAGCATGACTATTCAAATTTATAATACTTTGACGAGAAAAAAGGAGGACTTTATCCCTCTCGAGGAAGGAAAAGTAAAAATGTATGTGTGCGGGCCGACCGTTTATAATTACATTCATATCGGCAACGCACGCCCGGCCATTGTATTTGATACAGTCAGAAGATATTTGGAGTATCGCGGCTATGATGTCCGCTATATTTCTAATTTTACGGATGTGGACGATAAATTAATCAGAGCGGCTAATGAAATTGGGGAAGATGTACCGACAATTGCTGATCGGTTTATTCAAGCCTATTTTGAAGATGTCAGCGCGTTAGGCTGTAAAAAGGCGGATGTTCATCCTCGTGTAACAGAAAGTATGGACATTATTATCGATTTTATTAAAACATTAATTGAAAAGGGTTACGCCTATGAGTCCGAAGGTGATGTCTATTTCCATACCCGCCGATTTGAAGGTTATGGAAAGCTTTCGCATCAATCCATTGATGAGCTGCGTGTTGGTGCGAGAATCGCAGTAGGTGAGAAGAAACAGGACTCACTTGATTTTGCTCTCTGGAAGGCTGCAAAAGAGGGTGAAATTTATTGGGAAAGCCCTTGGGGAAAAGGAAGACCAGGTTGGCATATTGAATGCTCAGCAATGGCAAGGAAATACTTGGGGGATACGATTGATATCCATGCAGGAGGCCAGGATTTAACCTTTCCGCACCATGAAAATGAAATTGCCCAGTCTGAGGCATTAACAGGCAAATCATTTGCTCGCTATTGGATGCATAATGGGTATATTAATATTAATAATGAAAAAATGTCAAAGTCACTTGGTAATTTTGTGCTTGTTCATGACATTATTAAAAGACATAATCCGCAAGTTTTACGTTTGTTTATGCTTTCCGTTCATTACCGTCATCCAATCAATTACAGTGATGAGTTGTTGGAAAATACGCGAAATGGTTTAGAGCGAATTAAAACATCCTACCAAAACTTAAGTCACCGTAAAGAAGCGAGCGCGAATTTAACAGATAATGATGCTGTTTGGCTTGAAGAGATGAATGGTCTTCGTGAACAATTTAATCAGCATATGGATGATGACTTTAACACAGCAAATGCCATTTCAGTCCTTTTTGAAATGTCCAGCCTTGCCAATCGTTATCTAATGGAAAAAAATACAGATACAAGTGTTATTGAAAGTTTTATGAAGCAGTTTGAAGAGCTTTCCAATGTATTAGGGCTTCAGTTGAAGGAAGAAGAGCTTCTAGATGAAGAGATTGAGGCATTAATAGCAAAAAGAATTCAAGCCCGCAAAGACCGGGATTTCCAGTTAGCTGATCAAATACGTGATCAATTAAAGGATATGAATATCATATTAGAAGATACACCACAAGGCACGAGATGGAAAAGAGGCTGAGAAATGCTGCATTATGAACAAAAAGTAAATGAAAAGCTTTTAAACAGTCTAGCTCTTGCCTATATGGGAGATGCTGTTTTTGAAACGTATGTACGATATCATTTGCTGCAAAACGGTCAGGTAAAGCCGCATTTACTTCATAAAGCCGCAACCAGCTATGTGTCAGCAAAGGCTCAAGCGGGTGTGCTTCATCAAATGCTAGAGGAAGGTTATTTTCAAGAGGAAGAAATAGCTGTAATAAAAAGGGGACGGAATGCAAAATCAGGTTCTGTTCCCAAAAATACCGATGTTCAAACCTACCGGTATAGTACGGCATTTGAAGCATTTCTCGGCTCATTATATTTGGCTGGGAACAAAGAAAGGCTTGAGGAAGTAATTGAATATGCTTTTCAACTGATTGATGAGATGAAAAGAGGAGGGTCACATGGTGCAAGAACATGATTACATTATAGGGAAAAACCCTGTTATTGAAGCGTTGAAGTCAGAGCGGGACATTAACAAAATCTTAATTGCAGAAGGCTCACAGCGTGGACAAATGCAACAGATTACGAGTCTGGCAAAGGAATCAAACGTTCTCGTACAATTTGTACCGAAAAAGAAATTAGATAGTTTAACAGAGGGAAATCATCAAGGGGTGCTGGCCCAGGTAGCTGCTTATCAGTATGCAGAAATCGATGATTTATTTGCAAATGCAGAAAAGAAAAAGGAAACGCCATTCTTTTTGCTTTTAGATGAAATAGAAGACCCCCATAATTTGGGATCAATTATGAGAACTGCTGATGCAACCGGTGCCCATGGAATCATTATTCCAAAGCGTCGGGCAGTAGGTTTAACTGCTACGGTAGCAAAGGCCTCTACAGGTGCAATTGAACATATTCCTGTTGTAAGGGTAACAAATATGGCAAGAACGATTGATGAATTAAAAGAAAGAGGCATTTGGATTGTGGGAACAGATGCCAAGGGGAAAGAGGATTATCGGCAATTTGATGGTACAATGCCGCTTGGTCTTGTGATTGGCAGTGAAGGGAAAGGTATGGGACGGCTTGTTCGAGATAAATGTGATTTTCTCATCAGGCTGCCAATGGCGGGGAAAGTGACTTCGCTAAATGCCTCGGTTGCTGCAGCGTTGCTTATGTATGAGGTTTATCGAAAACGTAACCCACTTGAGGGATAGTAATGGATATTTTGCTTGTGGACGGATATAACATTATTGGAGCATGGCCTGATTTAGTGGAATTTAAGAATAAGGATTTAGCCGCGGCAAGAGATTTATTGGTTGAAAAAATGGCTGAGTATCAAGCCTTTACTGGTTTCCGAGTGATTATTGTCTTTGACGCTTACGGGGTACAGGGAATTGAAAAAAAGTATACAAATTATCAGGTTGAGGTCATTTTTACAAAGGAAAATGAAACGGCTGATGAAAGAATTGAAAGGCTTGCCATTGATTTAAGCAATCGAAAAACACAAATACATGTGGCGACATCAGATTATACCGAGCAGTGGGCAATTTTTGGACAAGGTGCATTAAGGAAATCGGCACGGGAACTCCTCATTGAAATGGACTTAATTGAAAAGGGAATCGAAAAGAAAGTGAAGCGGATTGAAGAAAAAAGACCCCTGTCAAAAATTCCATTAAGTAAAGAATTGGCTGAAATTTTTGAAAAATGGCGGCGAGAACGGTAATGATTGGTTGACGATGGAAAAATATGTGCTGTATAATAATTCTAATCATGCTTTTGCGGTCGGGGGGATCTGTGTTGAATTCTTACATCGGGACGAAGCTTAGCGACAGTAACGTACAATATATGCAGCTTGAGGACGAGGAGATTATTGATTTAGTTCACAAGGGTGAAAGTGAAGCGCTTGACTTTTTAATTCATAAGTATCGCAATTTTGTGCGGGCTAAAGCAAGATCTTATTTTTTAATTGGGGCGGACCGGGAGGATATTGTTCAAGAAGGCATGATTGGGTTATTTAAAGCCATACGTGATTTCAAAGAGGACAAGCTGTCATCCTTCAAGGCCTTCGCAGAGCTCTGTATTACCAGACAAATTATTACAGCAATTAAAACAGCTACAAGACAAAAGCATATTCCGTTAAATTCTTATGTGTCATTAGATAAACCAATTTATGATGAAGAATCCGATCGTACATTAATGGATGTTATTTCAGGAGCAAAGGTTTTAGATCCTGAAGAATTGATTATAAACCAGGAAGAATTTGATCATATTGAAATAAAAATGGCAGAACTGTTGAGTGATCTTGAGAGAAAGGTTCTTGCTCTCTATTTGGATGGCCAGTCATATCAGGAAATCTCAGAGGAACTGAACAGGCATGTTAAATCAATCGATAATGCCCTTCAGCGAGTAAAGCGAAAACTCGAGCGCTACTTGGAAATTAGGGAATTCTCACAATAGCAAGGGATATAGGTGTAATTACCTGTTATTGACATGCCTTGTCCGCCATGTTACATTTTTAAAGGTACAAAAGAAGCTATAGTGGGTGCGTAAATGAGAAAAAAGGTTATCCTAGCATGTTCAAAGTGTGGTTCTCGAAACTACACTACCATGAGTAAAAAGGATTCGGATCGTCTTGAGTTGAAAAAGCATTGTGATCAATGTCAGGCTCATACAGTACACCGTGAAACAAAATAGCGACTTTTCATAGAGAGGAAAAAAAGCATCACTTCAGTTTGGAGGTTACAAAATGCAACGCATCGTGAAATTTTTCCGTGAAGTTGGACGTGAAATGAGAAAGGTTAGCTGGCCGAAACGTAAGGAACTTACCAACTACACGGTTACTGTTCTTGCTACTGTGACATTCTTTTCACTCTTTTTCGCTGTCATTGACTTAGGTATTTCTGAATTGATTCGTTTAATTCTTGAATAACTCCCGGCAACTGATGGTATAATGGGGGATAGAAGCAAAAGGAAAACTTTACAAAGCCCGGAAACGGGTTTTTTGGTTTGTAAAGAAAAGTTTTTCAAGTAAAGAAAATACCGCTTTATAACCATAAATTCAATAAATAACAGGGAGGGAAGGACGGAAAGTCCTCTTGAATGGAAAAAAATTGGTATGTTGTTCATACGTACTCAGGTTATGAGAACAAAGTAAAAGCAAATTTAGAAAAACGCGTAGAATCAATGGCAATGCAGGATAAAATCTTTCGAGTTATTGTTCCTGAGGAAGAAGAAACAGATGTAAAAAATGGAAAGAAAAAGGTTGTAAAAAGAAAAGTATTTCCTGGATATGTGCTAGTTGAATTGGTGATGACTGACGATTCTTGGTATGTTGTTCGAAATACGCCGGGGGTAACGGGGTTTGTTGGTTCTGCAGGTGCAGGTTCAAAGCCGACTCCATTACTGCCAGATGAAATAAATTCGATTCTTAAGCATCTAGGTGTAGATGAAAGACGAGTAGATATCGACTTTGAAATTGGTGAAATGGTGAAGGTGAAGGAAGGTCCGTTCGCTAATTTTGAGGGCTCTATTGAAGAAATTGATAAAGATAAGGCAAAGATCAAAGTGCTCGTTAATATGTTTGGTCGAGATACTCCGGTTGAGCTTGAATATACACAAGTTGAAAAAATATAACATGAAGAGCTTGAAATCAAAATGAAAAAGTGGTAATATTTCAAAGGTCAGTATGTCCCGGATGAAAAAACGGGACGCTAATAAAGTTTCTTATTTTAAATAGAGACTATAGATTGAGTGGGAGGGACTCAAAAAACCGAGACCCTATTACCACATCACGGACTTAAGGAGGTGTGTCTCGTGGCTAAAAAAGTAATTAAAGTTGTTAAATTACAAATCCCTGCAGCTAAAGCTAATCCAGCTCCACCAGTTGGTCCAGCTCTAGGTCAAGCCGGTGTTAACATCATGGGATTCTGTAAGGAGTTTAACGCTCGTACAGCTGAACAAGCTGGATTAATCATTCCGGTTGAAATTACGGTATTTGAGGACCGTTCATTTACATTTATTACGAAAACTCCACCTGCTGCTGTTTTACTTAAAAAAGCAGCTGGAATTGAGTCTGGTTCTGGTGAACCAAACCGTAATAAAGTAGCTACAGTTAAGCGTGACAAAGTACGCGAGATTGCTGAAACTAAAATGCCTGACCTAAACGCAGCTGATGTTGAAGCAGCAATGCGTATGGTTGAAGGTACTGCACGCAGCATGGGCATTGTTATTGAAGACTAATCCATGCGGTAAATGATGGTTAACAAAAAGGTTGCGGGGATGAATATGTTCTACTCGCAACCTTTATATCTGTTTACCTATATCGCCGAGGTTCTTAGAACAAGAGGCGGTTTGCTTTATACGTGGGAGGAAATTCCGCTAAAACCACAATATTAGGAGGAAATATAAAATGGCTAAAAAAGGTAAGAAGTATTTAGAAGCTGCGAAGCTTGTAGATCGTTCAAAGGCTTACCCTATCGGTGAGGCAGTAGAACTTGTTAAGCAAACAAGCTTTACAAAATTTGATGCATCTGTAGAAGTGGCATTCCGTTTAGGAGTTGACCCTAAGAAAGCAGATCAGCAAATCCGTGGAGCGGTTGTACTACCTAACGGAACTGGTAAAACTCAAAGAGTCCTTGTGTTTGCAAAAGGTGAAAAAGCGAAAGAAGCAGAAGCTGCAGGAGCAGATTATGTTGGCGATTCAGAATACATCAACAAAATCAATCAAGGTTGGTTTGAGTTTGATGTAATCGTTGCTACACCTGATATGATGGGTGAAGTTGGTAAACTAGGTCGTACATTAGGACCAAAAGGTTTAATGCCAAACCCTAAAACAGGAACAGTAACATTTGATGTTACGAGAGCAGTTAATGAAATCAAAGCTGGTAAAGTGGAATACCGTGTGGATAAAGCTGGTAACATCCATGTGCCAATTGGTAAAGCTTCTTTTGAAACTGAAAAGCTTGTTGAAAACTTCAATACAATTTTCGATACAATGCTTAAAGTTAAGCCTGCGGCTGCAAAAGGTACTTACATGAAGAACGTAGCTGTTACTTCTACTATGGGACCTAGTGTTAAAGTTGATCCTGCTACAGCAGGTAAATAATAAATAAATGTTGACAATGACATCTCTATTGATTACAATAGATTTTGTTGTTAAAAACTAATAACATTTGTACCGAAGACAGCAGGTGCACAAAATGCTTAATTTCCTGCCGAGGTCATACGATAGATTATGAAACGCACGTTTTTTAGCGCTATTGTATACTACCTCCATGTCTATATCAGTATGGAGGTATTTTATTGTCTGGTATAAATGCAGTAATTCTTACAGGAGGTGTAAAGATGAGCAGCATTATTGAACAAAAGAAACAAATCGTCGATGAAATCGCTGATAAATTAAAATCAAGTGTATCAACAGTTGTTGTTGATTATCGTGGTTTAAATGTTGCTGAAGTTACTGAACTTCGTAAGCAACTACGTGACGCTGGCATCGATTTCAAAGTATACAAAAATACTATGACTCGTCGTGCAGCAGATTCTGTTGAACTTTCAGGTCTTAACGAATATCTAACAGGTCCTAATGCAATTGCATTCAGTACTGAAGATGTAGTTGCTCCTGCAAAAATCATCAATGACTTCGCTAAGAAACACGAAGCATTAGAAATCAAAGCAGGTATTATTGAAGGTAATGTCGCTACAGTTGAAGAAGTGAAAGCTCTTGCTGAACTTCCATCTCGCGAAGGCTTACTTTCTATGTTACTCAGCGTACTTCAAGCTCCTATCCGCAACCTTGCTCTTGCAGCAAAAGCTGTTGCAGATCAGAAGGAAGAACAAAGCGCGTAAGTTAACCGTTTTAGTATAAATTTAAAACCCAAAACATAAGGAGGAAATTCAATCATGACTAAAGAACAAATCATTGAAGCAGTTAAAAATATGACTGTTTTAGAATTAAATGACCTAGTAAAAGCAATCGAAGAAGAGTTTGGTGTAACTGCTGCAGCTCCTGTAGCTGTTGTTGGTGGCGCTGCTGGTGCTGCTGCTGAAGAAAAAACTGATTTTGATGTAATCCTAGCTTCTGCTGGAGATCAAAAAATCAAAGTTATCAAAGTGGTACGTGAAATCACAGGTCTTGGACTTAAAGAAGCAAAAGAACTTGTTGACAACACTCCAAAGCCAATTAAAGAAGGCGTTTCTAAAGAAGAAGCAGAAGAAGTTAAAGCTAAGCTTGAAGAAGTTGGAGCTGGCGTTGAAGTTAAGTAATTTTTACAACAAAAAGCTCGCTGTGTAGGCGAGCTTTTTTTGTCTATCTATACTTTTACTACTCAAGAATATTCCTCATGATATTTGATTTTTCATAACTCACCAGCGGAGGTGATAACATGTCCGAGCATTATTATTCCCGAAATCAGAATGTTGAAAGTGACCCCAAACTATGGAATTATACTTTGAGAAATGTCAGCTTTCGTTTTAAAACTGATAACGGCGTTTTTTCGAAAAATGAAGTAGATTTTGGGTCAAGATTATTAATTGAAGCCTTTGAAATGCCGGATATATCCGGTGATGTACTTGATGTCGGATGCGGCTATGGACCAATAGGCTTAGCTGTTGCGAAACAATGGCCTGAAAGGGTAGTTCATATGATTGATGTGAATTTACGTGCTTTAAAGCTCGCAAAGGAAAATAGTGAATTGAACGATATACATAACATAGAAATTTATGAAAGTGATCGTTTATCCTCTGTAGCGGAAAGGAAATTTGCTGTTATTCTTACCAATCCGCCAATCCGGGCTGGTAAAGAAGTGGTTCATGATATTTATGACCAAAGCTTTTCCGCTCTTCTGCCTATGGGAGAACTATGGGTCGTGATTCAAAAAAAGCAAGGAGCACCATCGACAATTGCAAAGCTTTCTGAGCTGTTTGATGAAGTTGAAACGGTTGAGAAGAAGAAAGGCTACTATATTATAAAAGCGAAAAAATAGTGAGTAAAATTAAGCCTATAGGATTGTCAATATCTTTTATGGGAATTGAACAAAAATATTGACTAGCCCTAACTGTTGTGATAGCATTGTAAAATGCCAATAGATTAATTTCTCTTTATTACTAATTTTATACCGCTTTGTATAAAATTAGATTAATATGGAGAAAATAACCAAATAATAGTCGTAATGTGAGAATGTGGTTTTTGAGTTAAAAACCCTTTTTCTTTTTGTCTTATAGGCTAGGGGAAATTCCTTCTATAAGATGGCAATAAATATTAAAAACGCTTGATTTGAGGGGTGAATGAGTTGACAGGTCAACTAGTTCAGTATGGACGACACCGCCAACGAAGAAGTTACGCACGGATCAGTGAAGTTTTAGAATTACCAAATCTCATTGAAATACAAACCTCTTCCTATCAGTGGTTTCTTGATGAAGGGTTACGTGAAATGTTCCAAGATATTTCACCAATTGAAGATTTTACAGGTAATCTATCTCTAGAATTTATTGATTACAGTCTTGGCGAACCAAAGTATTCTGTTCCAGAATCGAAAGAACGAGATGTGACATATTCCGCACCATTGCGTGTGAAAGTACGTCTTGTAAACAAAGAAACAGGAGAGGTCAAAGACCAAGATGTCTTTATGGGTGACTTCCCTCTTATGACAGAAACAGGAACCTTTGTCATAAATGGTGCAGAGCGTGTTATCGTTTCCCAACTTGTGCGTTCACCAAGCGTCTACTACAGCGGGAAATTAGATAAGAATGGAAAGAAGGGCTTTACAGCTACTGTTATTCCAAATCGCGGTGCATGGCTTGAATATGAAACAGATGCGAAAGATGTTGTGTATGTGAGGATTGATCGTACTCGGAAACTCCCTGTTACGGTTCTTTTGCGTGCACTAGGGTTTGGCTCTGATCAGGAAATCCTTGATTTAATTGGAGACAATGAGTATCTGCGTAACACATTAGAAAAAGATAATACAGAAGGCACAGAAAAGGCCTTATTAGAAATATATGAGCGATTACGTCCTGGTGAACCTCCAACAGTTGACAATGCAAAAAGCTTATTAGTTTCACGGTTCTTTGATCCGAAACGCTACGACCTTGCCAATGTTGGACGATACAAGATTAATAAGAAGCTTCATATAAAAAATCGTTTATTTGGACAGCGTTTGGCTGAGGCCTTGGTTGATCCTGAAACAGGTGAGATTATTGCTGACAAGGGAACCTTGCTTGATCGCCGTACATTAGATCGTATCATTCCAAATTTAGAAAAGAATATTGGTTTTAGAACGATTACTCCATATGGCGGTGTAGTAGAAGAAGAGGTTGTTCTGCAGTCAGTTAAAATTTACGCTCCAAATGAAGATGAAAAAGTAATCAATGTGATAAGCAATGCCTATGTAGAAGAAGCGGTGAAACATATATCACCGGCTGATATTATTGCATCGATTAGTTACTTCTTTAATTTATTACATGATGTAGGCAATACGGATGATATTGACCACTTAGGAAACAGACGTCTGCGTTCTGTCGGTGAGCTGCTGCAAAACCAATTCCGAATTGGTTTGTCTAGAATGGAGCGTGTGGTTCGTGAAAGAATGTCCATCCAGGATACAAATACAATCACACCGCAGCAGTTAATTAATATTCGTCCTGTTATTGCATCCATTAAAGAGTTCTTTGGAAGCTCTCAGTTATCACAATTCATGGATCAGACAAATCCGCTTGCAGAATTGACACATAAGCGTCGTTTATCTGCATTAGGACCTGGTGGTTTAACGCGTGAGCGTGCTGGAATGGAAGTTCGTGACGTTCACTATTCCCACTATGGACGTATGTGTCCGATTGAAACGCCTGAGGGACCAAACATTGGATTAATTAACTCATTATCATCCTTTGCGAAGGTAAATCGATTTGGCTTCATTGAGACTCCGTACCGAAAGATTGATCCGGATACTGGTAAAGTAACAAATCATATTGATTACCTAACAGCTGATGAAGAGGATAACTATGTGGTTGCTCAAGCGAACTCACGCCTTGATGAAGACGGTGCATTTATGGATGAAGAGGTTGTATCCCGTTTCCGCGGTGAAAATACAACGGTAAGTCGTGATCGCATCGACTACATGGATGTATCGCCGAAGCAGGTTGTATCTGCTGCGACTGCGTGTATTCCTTTCCTTGAAAACGATGACTCAAACCGTGCTTTGATGGGTGCGAACATGCAGCGTCAAGCGGTGCCGCTTATGCAGCCGGAAGCACCTCGAGTTGGAACAGGTATGGAATATGTTTCTGGTAAAGACTCAGGAGCTGCTGTGATTTGTAAGCATGAAGGAATCGTCGAGCATGTTGAAGCACGCGAAGTATGGGTGCGAAGAATTAAAAATATCGATGGTCAGGAAGTAAAAGGCGACCTTGATAAATATAGATTATTGAAGTTTATCCGTTCCAACCAAGGTACATGCTATAATCAGCGTCCAATTGTTGCTGTTGGCAACCGAGTAACAAAAGGTGAGATTCTTGCTGATGGACCGTCAATGGAACTTGGAGAACTAGCCCTAGGCCGAAATGTCCTCGTTGCTTTCATGACTTGGGATGGTTATAACTATGAGGATGCCATCATCATGAGTGAACGCCTTGTGAAGGATGATGTATATACTTCAATTCATATTGAAGAATATGAATCAGAGTCCCGTGATACGAAGCTTGGACCTGAGGAAATTACACGTGATATTCCAAATGTCGGTGAGGATGCCCTGCGTAACCTTGATGAGCGTGGAATCATTCGTACTGGTGCGGAAGTAAAGGACGGAGACTTGCTTGTAGGTAAAGTTACACCTAAAGGGGTAACGGAATTAACAGCAGAAGAACGTCTATTACATGCCATTTTTGGTGAAAAAGCACGTGAAGTTCGGGATACATCACTGCGAGTGCCTCACGGCGGCGGCGGAATTGTCTTAGATGTTAAAGTCTTTAACCGTGAAGACGGAGATGAACTGCCTCCTGGTGTGAATCAGCTTGTTCGTGTCTATATTGTACAAAAACGTAAAATCTCTGCCGGAGATAAAATGGCGGGTCGTCACGGTAACAAAGGGGTTATTTCTCGAATTTTACCTGAGGAAGATATGCCGTATTTACCAGACGGTACACCTGTTGATATCATGTTAAACCCATTAGGGGTTCCTTCTCGTATGAATATCGGTCAGGTGCTCGAGCTTCATCTTGGAATGGCAGCAAGATATTTAAATATTCACGTTGCCTCACCGGTATTTGACGGTGCAACAGAAGAAGATGTTTGGGATACCATTGAAGAAGCTGGAATGGCTTCCGATGCCAAGACAATTCTGTACGATGGCAGAACCGGCGAACCGTTTGATAACCGTGTTTCTGTTGGTGTTATGTATATGATTAAATTGGCGCATATGGTTGATGACAAACTTCATGCCCGTTCAACGGGACCATACTCTCTTGTTACACAGCAGCCGCTTGGTGGTAAAGCACAGTTTGGCGGACAGCGCTTTGGGGAGATGGAAGTATGGGCTCTAGAAGCGTACGGTGCTGCTTATACATTACAGGAAATCTTAACAGTCAAATCGGATGATGTTGTTGGTCGTGTGAAAACATACGAGGCGATTGTAAAAGGTGAAAATGTTCCAGAGCCTGGTGTTCCGGAATCATTTAAAGTATTAATCAAAGAACTTCAAAGCTTAGGTTTGGATGTGAAAATCCTGTCTGGTGATGAAGAGGAAATAGAAATGCGTGATCAGGAAGACGAGGAAGAGATGCAGCAGGCTGAATCGATTACAGTAGCTCCTGAACCGCAAGATATTGAGTCTGAAAAAGTTGGATTAAACGAGTAAATATATTCTTTAAAGAGTGAACGGCTTTCGAAATCCCGGTTACAGGATAGATAGGTATATAATAGTCTATCTATCCTGTAAAGGGGTATTAGGGTAAAACCCGGAGATGAAAAGGGAGGTAGGCCCCTTGCTTGATGTAAATAATTTTGAGTTTATGAAAATTGGTCTGGCATCACCAGATAAAATTCGCTCATGGTCATATGGTGAAGTAAAAAAACCAGAAACGATTAACTATCGTACATTAAAGCCTGAAAAGGACGGCTTATTTTGTGAACGTATTTTTGGACCTCAAAAAGACTGGGAATGTCATTGCGGTAAATACAAACGTGTTCGCTATAAAGGTGTAGTTTGTGATCGATGCGGCGTTGAAGTAACACGTGCGAAAGTACGCCGTGAACGTATGGGGCATATCGAATTAGCTGCTCCTGTATCACATATTTGGTACTTTAAAGGGATTCCAAGCCGTATGGGACTTGTTTTAGATATGTCACCACGTGCGTTGGAAGAAGTTATTTATTTTGCTTCTTACGTTGTAACAGATTCAGGTGATACAACTCTTGAGAAGAAACAGCTTTTATCTGAAAAAGAATACCGTGCATATCGCGAAAAGTACGGAAATAAATTCCAGGCATCAATGGGTGCTGAGTCTATTAAGAAACTTCTTTCCGATATCGATTTAACAAAAGAAGCAGATATGCTAAAAGAAGAGTTGAAAACAGCTCAAGGGCAGCGTCGTACTCGTGCGATTAAACGTCTTGAAGTAATTGAGGCGTTTCGTGGTTCAGGTAATGAACCATCTTGGATGATTCTTGATGTCCTGCCGGTTATTCCTCCTGAACTTCGTCCGATGGTTCAGCTTGATGGCGGACGTTTCGCAACATCAGATTTAAATGATTTATACCGCCGGGTTATTAACCGTAATAACCGTTTAAAAAGACTATTAGATCTTGGTGCGCCGAGTATTATTGTCCAAAACGAGAAGAGAATGCTGCAGGAAGCTGTTGATGCTCTAATCGATAATGGACGTAGAGGCCGTCCGGTAACAGGTCCTGGTAATAGACCGCTTAAGTCTCTTTCACATATGTTAAAAGGTAAACAAGGACGTTTCCGTCAAAACCTTTTAGGTAAACGTGTGGATTATTCTGGACGTTCTGTTATCGTCGTAGGTCCAAATTTAAAAATGTACCAATGCGGTCTTCCAAAAGAAATGGCATTGGAGTTATTTAAGCCTTTTGTTATGAAGGAACTTGTTGAAAAGGGGTTAGCCCACAACATTAAATCGGCTAAACGTAAAATTGAAAGAGTTCAGCCTGAAATTTGGGATGTCCTAGAAGAGGTTATTAAAGAGCACCCTGTTCTTCTTAACCGTGCCCCGACGCTTCACAGATTGGGAATTCAGGCATTCGAACCAACTCTTGTAGAAGGAAGAGCCATCCGTCTTCACCCGCTTGTATGTACAGCATATAATGCGGACTTTGATGGTGACCAAATGGCCGTTCACGTACCGCTTTCATCTGAGGCGCAAGCTGAAGCACGCTTATTAATGCTTGCAGCTCAAAACATCTTGAACCCGAAAGATGGAAAGCCGGTTGTTACACCTTCACAGGACATGGTTTTAGGAAACTATTATTTAACACTAGAACGTGCAGGGTATGTTGGAGAAGGAATGGTCTTTAACGATATTAACGAAGCTTTGTTGGCCTATCAAAACGGTTATGCACATTTGCATACTCGTATTGCGGTTCATGCAGGCTCGCTTAAAAATCCGACGTTCACAGAAGAGCAGAATAAGAAGTTGTTAATTACAACTGTAGGTAAATTGGTTTTTAATGAGATTTTACCTAACTCATTCCCTTATATTAATGAGCCGACTAAGAGAAATCTTGAAGTAGAAACGCCTGAAAAGTATTTTGTAGATCCAGGTACTGATGTAAAAGCGTATATTCAAGACATGCCATTAGTTGATCCATTTAAGAAAAAGATTTTAGGTAATATCATTGCGGAAGTCTTCAAACGCTATAAAATTACCGAAACTTCCAGAATGCTTGACCGTATGAAGGACCTTGGATTTAAGTATTCTACCAAGGCGGGTATTACGGTAGGGGTTTCGGATATCGTGGTATTAGCTGAAAAGAAAGAAATTATCGATGAAGCTCATACAAAAGTTGAGAACGTGATGAAACAGTTTAGACGTGGATTAATCACTGAGGATGAGCGTTATGATCGTGTTATTTCAATTTGGAGTGCTGCGAAGGATACCATTCAATCTAAGCTAATGGATTCCTTAGAAAACACCAACCCAATCTTTATGATGAGTGATTCCGGTGCCCGTGGTAACGCATCAAACTTCACTCAACTTGCAGGTATGCGTGGATTGATGGCCAACCCGGCTGGACGTATCATTGAATTGCCAATTATCTCAAGTTTCCGAGAAGGTTTAACGGTGTTAGAATACTTCATTTCTACACACGGTGCACGTAAAGGTCTTGCCGATACGGCACTGAAAACAGCTGACTCAGGTTACTTAACAAGACGTCTTGTTGATGTTGCGCAGGATGTTATTGTTCGCGAGGATGATTGTGGTACAGACCGAGGTATGCTGATTTCTGCATTAAGAGACGGCACTGAAATCATTGAACCATTGGATGAACGATTAATCGGCCGTTATGCAAGAAAAGCGATTAGACACCCGGAAACAAAAGAAGTGATTGTACCGGAAAATCATCTAATAACGGAAGATCTTGCGGTTGAAATCATGGATGCCAATATTGAACAGGTCTGGATTCGAACGGCCTTTACATGTAACACTCGTCACGGTGTATGTAAAAAATGTTATGGTCGCAACCTTGCGACAGGTCAAGAGGTTGAAGTGGGTGAAGCAGTAGGTATTATTGCTGCTCAGTCTATCGGTGAACCTGGTACACAGTTAACGATGCGTACATTCCATACAGGTGGAGTTGCCGGGGACGATATTACACAAGGTTTACCGCGTATCCAGGAAATTTTCGAAGCGCGTAACCCGAAAGGTCAAGCAGTTATCTCTGAAATTGATGGGGTAGTTGTAGGTATTAATGAAGGCCGCGATCGCCAGCATGAAATTGTGGTGCAAGGTCAACTGGAAACACGCACATATTCAGCTCCTTATACAGCAAGGTTAAAGGTTGCTCTAAATGCTGAAGTCGCAAGAGGTCAAGAACTTACAGAAGGTTCTATTGATCCGAAAGAGTTAATTAAAGTAAAAGATGTTATGTCCGTACAAGAGTACCTTCTTAAAGAAGTACAAAAGGTATATAGAATGCAGGGTGTTGAAATCGGCGATAAGCACGTGGAAGTGATGGTCCGTCAAATGCTTCGTAAAGTTCGTGTCATTGAAGCCGGTGAAACAGATGTACTTCCTGGTACACTTCTTGACATACATCAATTCACAGATGCGAACGAAAAGGCATTGCTTGAAGGTAAAATGCCTGCAACAGGACGCCCTGTGTTACTTGGTATCACAAAAGCTTCACTTGAAACGGATTCCTTCTTATCTGCCGCATCCTTCCAGGAAACAACAAGAGTTCTTACAGATGCAGCAATTAAAGGGAAACGTGATGAATTACTAGGTCTGAAGGAGAATGTAATTATTGGTAAATTAATTCCTGCAGGAACCGGTATGTCACGTTATCGCAGAGCTGAACCGTATATAAACGAAGAAGTGTCTGAAAGTCCAGTAACAGTAGAGTAATGAATGGTACAGCACTCTCTTACAAGGGAGTGCTGTATGATTGTTGTTTAGATACCATATATGCAGGATGATACAGACATATTCATAGAGTTTGAAAAAAAAATAATTACGATGTTGACATCGTTGTTATGAAGTGATAATATTCTAGAGGTGCTCCTAGTAACCGAATACTTTGGAGGATATTCTTATGTCTTATGAAAAAGTATTTCAGGCAAAAAGCATTATCATAGGAACAAAGCAAACTGTAAGAGCTCTTAAAACCGAGAGTGTATCTGAAGTGCTGGTTGCGATGGATGCGGATCCTAGGTTGACGTTAAATATCGTAACACAGGCAGAGGAAGCGAATATTCCGATAACCTACGTAGACTCAATGAGGAAACTAGGAAGAACATGCGGGATAAAGGTTGGAGCAGCAGTTGTAGCGATTATCAGTTAATAATGTTTTTGTAGAATTGTTCTGCAAAGACTTTGTTTTTACCTTAAAATGAGCCACCTGGATGTGTGGGCTTACAAAAAAGTGAAAGGAGGAAACATAAAATGCCTACTATTAATCAATTAGTACGTAAACCACGTCAAACAATCGTGGAAAAGTCAAAATCACCAGCACTTAACAAAGGGTATAACAGCTTTAAGAAGTCACAAACTAACTTAACTTCACCTCAAAAACGTGGTGTTTGTACTCGTGTTGGTACAATGACTCCGAAAAAACCAAACTCAGCGTTGCGTAAATATGCCCGTGTACGTTTATCTAACGGAATCGAGGTAACTGCATACATTCCTGGTATCGGACACAACCTACAAGAACACAGTGTTGTGTTAATCCGTGGCGGACGTGTAAAAGACTTACCAGGGGTACGTTACCATATCGTTCGTGGTGCACTAGATACAGCTGGAGTTAACAACCGTATGCAAGGACGTTCAAAATACGGTACGAAGAGACCAAAACCTGCAAAAAAATAATCTAACATAATAATTTTTTCTTGAAAGGAGGAAATAAAATGCCACGTAAAGGTCCTGTAGCAAAAAGAGATGTGTTACCAGATCCTATTTACAATTCAAAGCTTGTTACCCGCCTAATCAACAAAATGATGATTGATGGTAAAAGAGGTAAATCACAAGCGATTTTATATGCAGCATTTGATATCATTAGCGAGCGCACTGGCAAAGAGCCAATGGAAGTTTTCGACCAAGCGCTAAAAAACATCATGCCTGTTCTTGAAGTAAGAGCACGCCGTGTTGGTGGTGCGAACTACCAAGTACCAGTTGAGGTGCGTCCTGATCGCCGTACAACTCTTGGTCTTCGTTGGTTAGTTAACTATTCTCGTCTTCGCGGTGAGAAAACAATGGAAGAGCGTTTAGCTAACGAAATTCTAGATGCAGCTAACAACACTGGTGCATCTGTTAAGAAACGTGAGGATACTCACAAAATGGCTGAAGCTAACAAAGCTTTCGCTCACTACCGTTGGTAAGATTAACTTTTATCTAATAACATCCTTAAATAAGGAAGGAGAAAAACAATATGGCAAGAGAGTTCTCCTTAGCAAATACACGTAATATCGGCATCATGGCTCACATCGATGCCGGTAAAACGACAACAACTGAGCGTGTTCTTTATTACACTGGTAAAATTCATAAAATCGGTGAAACACATGAAGGCGCGTCTCAAATGGACTGGATGGAACAAGAACAAGAACGCGGAATCACGATCACGTCTGCTGCGACTACTGCGCAGTGGGCTGGTCACCGCGTAAACATTATCGATACACCAGGACACGTAGACTTCACTGTTGAAGTTGAACGTTCACTTCGTGTACTTGATGGTGCGGTTGCTGTACTTGACGCTCAGTCAGGTGTTGAGCCTCAAACTGAAACAGTTTGGCGCCAAGCAACTACATACGGTGTTCCACGTGTTGTATTTGTTAATAAAATGGACAAACTTGGAGCGGATTTCCTTTATTCTGTTGGAACGATTCATGACCGCTTACAAGCAAATGCACACCCAATTCAGTTGCCAATCGGTGCTGAAGATGAGTTCAATGGTATCATTGACTTAGTTGAAATGAAAGCAACTATGTACACTAACGATCTTGGTACTGATATGCAGGAAATTGAAATTCCTGAAGAATATAAAGACCAAGCTGAAGAGTACCGTGAAAAGTTACTTGAAGCTGTAGCTGAATTAGATGAAAATCTAATGGAAAAATACCTTGGCGGTGAAGAAATCACTAAGGAAGAATTAAAAGCTGCAATCCGTAAAGGAACATGTAATGTTGAATTTTACCCAGTTATTTGCGGATCTGCATTTAAGAACAAAGGTGTTCAAAAAATGTTAGACGCAGTTGTAGATTATCTTCCATCACCACTTGATGTACCTTCAATCAAAGGAACTCTTCCAGATTCTGATGAAGCTGTAGAGCGTCATTCAAGTGATGAAGAGCCATTCTCAGCACTAGCATTCAAAGTTATGACTGACCCTTATGTAGGTAAATTGACATTCTTCCGTGTGTACTCAGGTACACTTCAATCTGGATCATATGTACAAAACTCTACAAAAGGTAAGCGTGAGCGTGTTGGACGTATCCTACAAATGCACGCAAACAGCCGTCAGGAAATCTCTGAAGTATATGCTGGAGATATTGCAGCTGCAGTTGGTTTAAAAGATACGACTACTGGCGATACTCTATGTGATGAAAAGAATCTTGTTATTCTTGAATCAATGGAATTCCCAGAGCCTGTTATCCAACTATCTGTAGAACCAAAATCAAAAGCTGACCAAGATAAAATGACAACAGCATTACAAAAACTTCAAGAGGAAGACCCAACATTCAGAGCACATACTGATCAAGAAACTGGACAAGTTATCATTGCCGGTATGGGTGAGCTTCACTTAGATATCATCGTTGACCGTATGCGTCGCGAATTCAAAGTAGAAGCAAATGTCGGCGCTCCACAAGTTTCTTACCGTGAAACTTTCCGCCAATCTGCACAAGTTGAAGGTAAATTCGCTCGTCAATCAGGTGGACGTGGACAATTCGGACATGTTTGGATTGAGTTCTCTCCAAATGAAGAAGGTAAAGGTTTCGAATTTGAAAATGGTATCGTTGGTGGGGTTGTCCCTCGTGAATATATTCCTGCAGTTGAAGCTGGTCTTGAAGACGCGCTTCAAAGAGGTGTATTAGCAGGCTTCCCATTAGTTGATGTTAAAGCAAGATTATTCGATGGATCTTACCATGATGTTGACTCTAGTGAGATGGCGTTCAAAATTGCTGCATCACTTGCATTGAAGAACGCTGCATCAAAGTGTAGCCCGGTTATCCTTGAACCTGTTATGAGGGTTGAAGTAGTTATCCCTGAAGAATATTTAGGAGATATCATGGGCCAAATTACAGCTCGTCGTGGACGCGTTGAAGGTATGGAAGCACGCGGAAATGCACAAGTCGTTAAAGCGATGGTTCCACTATCAGAAATGTTCGGTTATGCTACTTCATTACGTTCAAGCACACAAGGTCGCGGAGTATTCTCTATGCACTTTGACCACTATGAAGAAGTTCCAAAATCAATTTCTGAAGAAATTATCAAAAAAAATAAAGGTGAATAATTGATTTTACTTGCTAAATCAATTATAACTACTTATGTAAGTTAAGCTGTGGGAAGGGGCCCCTTCCTGACAGCTATACAAAAAATACTTAATCTTTTATATATTAAAGGAGGACTTTCCTAATGGCAAAAGCTAAATTCGATCGTACAAAGCCACACGTTAACATTGGTACAATTGGTCACGTTGACCATGGTAAAACAACTCTAACAGCTGCTATCACAACTGTTCTTGCAAAATCAATGGGTGGCGAAGCAAAAGGATATGACCAAATCGATAACGCTCCTGAAGAAAAAGAGCGTGGAATCACAATCAATACTTCTCACGTTGAGTATGAAACTGCAAACCGTCACTATGCACACGTTGACTGCCCAGGACACGCTGACTATGTTAAAAACATGATCACTGGTGCTGCGCAAATGGACGGCGGTATCCTTGTAGTATCTGCTGCTGATGGTCCAATGCCACAAACTCGTGAGCACATCCTATTATCTCGTCAAGTAGGTGTACCTTACCTTGTTGTATTCATGAACAAGTGTGATATGGTTGATGACGAAGAACTATTAGAATTAGTTGAAATGGAAATTCGTGACTTATTATCTGAATACGATTTCCCTGGCGATGACATTCCTGTTGTTAAAGGTTCTGCTCTTAAAGCTCTTGAAGGTGAAGCAGAGTGGGAAGAAAAAGTTATTGAACTTATGGCTGCAGTTGATGAGTACATTCCAAACCCAACTCGTGACACTGAAAAACCATTCATGATGCCAGTTGAGGACGTATTCTCAATCACTGGTCGTGGTACTGTTGCTACTGGTCGTGTTGAGCGTGGACAAGTTAAAGTTGGTGACGTTGTAGACATCACTGGTTTCACTGAAGAACCAAAACAAACAACTGTTACAGGTGTTGAAATGTTCCGTAAGCTTCTTGATTATGCTGAAGCTGGAGATAACATCGGTGCTCTTCTTCGTGGGGTTGCACGTGAAGATATCCAACGTGGACAAGTACTTGCTAAACCAGGCACAATCAAACCACACACAAAATTCAAAGCACAAGTATACGTTCTTTCAAAAGAAGAAGGTGGACGTCACACTCCATTCTTCTCAAACTACCGCCCTCAGTTCTACTTCCGTACAACTGATGTAACTGGTATCATTCAACTTCCTGAAGGCGTTGAAATGGTTATGTCTGGCGATAACATCGAAATGACTGTAGAACTTATTGCTCCAATCGCTATCGAAGAAGGAACAAAGTTCTCAATCCGTGAAGGCGGCCGTACAGTAGGCGCTGGATCAGTTGCTACAATCACTGAGTAATAAAAGATAGATATACTGAAAGCAGATGGGTGACGATCCATCTGCTTTTTCTTATATATTTGTATTTCTTCTATATATATATATATGTATGTATAGAGTGCGTTTACAAATCTGATATATCCTTTATGGCTAAAAATAGGCAGTAATACCAATCTAAAATATATTAATATAGCTTGAAATTTACCTTATGACACTATATAATAGGAAAAGTGTTCAAGAGATAAAGAAAAAAACATTTAGTGTTGCATTTCTTTTATCTTTTCTGTATAATAGACAATGTTGGTTTCAGACTGCGATGATGCAGGAGGTTGCCGACACACCCGGCCGCTTTGCCATGGCGAGTGTGTAGGGATATTTCTGCGGAGAATGTCTATTTAGAAATAGGCGATAAAGGAGGGAAAATAATGGCAAAACAAAAAATCCGTATTCGATTAAAAGCATATGATCACAGAATTCTTGATCAGTCTTCTGAGAAGATTGTTGAAACTGCGAAGCGCTCAGGTGCAGCTGTATCTGGTCCGATTCCGTTACCAACTGAGAAATCTGTATATACGATTCTACGTGCGGTTCACAAGTACAAAGATTCTCGTGAGCAATTCGAAATGCGTACTCATAAACGTTTGATTGATATTATTAATCCAACACCACAAACAGTTGATTCATTAATGCGTTTAGACTTACCATCAGGTGTTGACATTGAAATTAAATTATAATTAATATAAATAATTAAAAAAATTAGGAGGTGTGACGAATGACCAAAGGAATCTTAGGAAGAAAGATCGGTATGACTCAAGTGTTTGCTGAAAACGGCGACCTTATTCCAGTAACAGTTGTTGAAGCTGCTAGCAACGTAGTTCTTCAAAAGAAATCAGTTGAAACTGACGGATATGAAGCAATTCAAATCGGTTTTGAAGATAAACGTGAAAAGCTTTCTAACAAACCTGAAAAAGGGCACGTTTCTAAAGCGAATACTGCTCCTAAGCGCTTCGTACGCGAATTCCGCGGAGTTGACTTAGCAGCATATGAAGTTGGTCAGGAAGTCAAAGTTGATATTTTCGCAGAAGGCGATGTAATCGATGTAACAGGTGTATCTAAGGGTAAAGGTTTCCAAGGTTCTATTAAGCGCCACGGACAATCACGCGGGCCAATGGCTCACGGTTCTCGTTATCACCGTCGTCCTGGATCAATGGGTCCAGTTGCTCCAAACCGTGTATTCAAAGGTAAATTATTACCTGGTCGTATGGGTGGAGAACAAGTAACTGTGCAAAATCTTGAAATTGTTAAGGTTGATGTTGAACGTAACCTTCTATTAATTAAAGGTAATGTACCAGGTGCTAGAAAAGCTCTGTTAAAAATTAAAAGTGCGGTTAAAACGAAGTAATTAAATCGGAAAGGAGGACATTAGAATGCCTAAAGTTGATTTATACAGCCAAAACGGATCAAAAGTAAGTGAAATTGAGCTTAATGAATCTGTATTTGGAATTGAACCAAACCAACATGTGTTATTCGAAGCGGTAGTTATGCAAAGAGCATCACTTCGCCAAGGTACACATAAAACAAAAATCCGTTCAGAAGTAGCTGGCGGTGGACGCAAACCATGGCGTCAAAAAGGAACTGGACGTGCTCGTCAAGGTTCTATCAGATCACCACAATGGCGTGGAGGCGGAACTGTATTTGGTCCGGTACCTCGTAGCTACAGCTACAAATTACCAAAAAAAGTTCGTCGCTTAGCGATCAAATCTGCGTTATCATCTAAGGTGTTGGATGAAAACTTAGTAGTATTAGAAAGCCTTGCTTTCGATGCTCCAAAAACAAAAGATTTTAAAGGTGTACTAAGTGCACTTTCAGTTAATTCTAAAGCGTTAATCGTTACAGCAGATCTTGATGAAAACGTAGCGTTATCTGCACGTAATCTACCAGGTGTTACTGTGTTAACTGCTAACGGAATTAACGTGCTAGATGTTTTAAATCATGATAAATTAATCATGACTAAAGCAGCAGTTGAAAAAGTAGAGGAGGTGCTTGCATAATGGATGCACGCGATATCATTAAGCGCCCCGTTATTACTGAACGTTCTACTGATTTAATGGCCGATAAGAAATATACATTTGAAGTTGACGTTAAAGCTAACAAGACTCAAGTTAAAGATGCTATTGAAGAGATTTTCGGTGTGAATGTTGAAAAAGTAAACATCATGAACTATAAAGGTAAATTCAAGCGCATGGGTAAATTTGGCGGTTATACAAACAAACGCCGTAAAGCAATTGTTAAATTAACAGCCGACAGCAAAGAAATCGAAATCTTTGAAGCATAATATATAATTAAGAAGAGGAGGGAAATAGAATGGCGATTAAAAAATACAAACCTACCTCTAATGGTCGTCGCGGCATGACGGTATCTGATTTCGCTGAAATCACTACTGACAAACCAGAAAAGTCTTTACTTCAACCATTGAAGAGAAAAGGCGGCCGTAACAACCAAGGTAAGTTAACTGTTCGTCATCAAGGTGGTGGCCATAAGCGTCAATATCGTGTAATCGATTTTAAACGTGATAAAGATGGCATACCAGGACGCGTTGCTACAATTGAGTATGATCCAAACCGTTCTGCTAACATCGCACTAATTAATTACGTAGATGGAGAAAAGCGTTATATCCTAGCTCCTAAAAACCTAGAAGTAGGTTTAGAAGTTATGTCAGGACCAGAGGCTGACATTAAAGTAGGTAACGCACTTCCATTAGCAAACATTCCAGTTGGTACAGTAATTCATAACATCGAACTTAAACCAGGTAAAGGCGGACAATTAGTTCGTTCTGCAGGAACATCTGCACAAGTACTTGGTAAAGAAGGTAAATACGTTCTAGTTCGTTTGAATTCTGGTGAAGTTCGCATGATCTTAGCTACTTGCCGCGCTACAGTTGGTCAAGTGGGTAATGAACAGCACGAACTTATCAACATTGGTAAAGCAGGTCGTTCTCGCTGGTTAGGTAAGAGACCTACAGTACGTGGATCTGTAATGAACCCTAACGATCACCCACACGGTGGTGGTGAAGGACGTTCACCAATCGGACGTAAATCACCTATGTCTCCATGGGGCAAACCAACTCTTGGATACAAAACTCGTAAGAAAAACAACAAATCAGATAAATTTATTGTTCGTCGTCGCAAAAAATAACGGGGTTGACCTACGGTTCAATGACGGAACCGTAGAGCAATCACGAAGGGAGGTTCAAATATGGGTCGCAGCTTGAAAAAAGGACCTTTTGTTGATGGGCACTTAATGACAAAGATCGAGAAGTTAAACGAAACAAATGGCAAGCAGGTTGTAAAAACTTGGTCACGCCGTTCTACGATCTTCCCACAATTCATTGGGCACACTATTGCCGTATATGATGGTCGTAAACATGTACCTGTATATATTACTGAAGACATGGTTGGACACAAACTTGGAGAATTTGCTCCAACACGTGCATACAAAGGCCATGGAAATGACGATAAGAAAACAAGACGTTAATGAGAGGAGGGCATTTCAATGCAAGCTAAAGCTGTTGCAAGAACAGTTCGTATTGCTCCTCGTAAAGCTCGTTTAGTCGTAGATTTAATTCGAGGAAAGCAAGTTGGCGAAGCAGTAGCCATTTTAAATTTAACACCTAAGGCTGCTTCTCCGATCGTAGAAAAGGTTTTAAAATCTGCTATGGCAAATGCCGAGCATAACTATGAAATGGACGTTAATAATTTAGTAGTAGCGCAAGCATTTGTTGACGAAGGACCGACAATGAAACGTTTCCGTCCGCGTGCACAAGGCCGTGCTAGCCAAATTAACAAACGTACTAGCCACATTACAATCGTTTTATCAGAAAAGAAGGAGGGATAATTAGTGGGTCAAAAAGTAAATCCAGTCGGTTTGCGTATCGGTGTTATCCGTGATTGGGAATCAAGATGGTACGCAGGTAAAGACTATGCTGATCTATTACACGAAGACCTTAAAGTACGTGAGTATATCGCGAAACGTTTAAAAGATTCTTCAATTTCAAAAGTAGAAATTGAACGTGCTGCTAACCGTTTAAATATTACTATCCACACTGCAAAGCCTGGAATGGTAATCGGTAAAGGCGGTACTGAAGTTGAAGCTTTACGTAAAGCATTAAACTCACTTACTGGCAAACGTGTTCACATTAATATACTTGAAATTAAAAAAGCTGACATCGATGCGAAATTAGTTGCGGAAAATATTGCTCGTCAATTAGAAAACCGCGTATCTTTCCGTCGTGCACAAAAGCAAGTAATTCAACGTGCGATGCGCGCTGGTGCAAAGGGTATCAAAACAATGGTATCTGGACGTCTTGGTGGTGCGGATATCGCTCGCTCTGAATCTTACAGCGAAGGAACTGTACCTCTTCATACATTACGTGCTGATATCGATTATGCTACAGCAGAAGCTGATACAACATACGGTAAACTTGGCGTAAAAGTATGGATCTATAAAGGTGAAGTCCTTCCTACTAGAAAGAACACTGAGGAAGGAGGCAAATAATTATGTTATTGCCAAAACGCGTAAAGTATCGTCGTGTACACCGTGGAAAAATGCGCGGCCAAGCAAAAGGTGGAACTGAAGTAACATTCGGTGAATATGGTCTTCAATCAACAGAAGCATCATGGATTACAAACCGCCAAATTGAAGCTGCCCGTATTGCAATGACACGTTATATGAAACGTGGTGGTAAGGTTTGGATTAAAATCTTCCCTCATAAGCCTTATACTGCTAAACCTCTAGAAGTACGTATGGGATCCGGTAAAGGTGCTCCAGAAGGATGGGTAGCAGTTGTTAAACCAGGTAAAGTAATGTTCGAAATCGCTGGCGTTTCTGAAGAAATCGCACGTGAAGCATTACGTCTTGCAGCACACAAACTTCCAGTTAAATGTAAGTTTGTAAAACGAGAAGAAATTGGTGGTGAATCAAATGAAAGCTAATGAAATTCGTGACCTTACCACTGCAGAAATTGAACAAAAAGTAAAATCTCTAAAAGAAGAGCTTTTCAACCTACGCTTTCAATTGGCGACTGGACAACTTGAAAATACAGCTCGTATTCGTGAAGTACGCAAAGCGATTGCTCGCATGAAAACTGTGATTCGTGAAAGAGAGATCGGCGTCAACAATCGATAAACCGAGAGGAGGTTCATAAATGAGTGAACGTAACCAACGCAAAGTTTACACTGGACGTGTTGTTTCTGACAAGATGGATAAAACCGTTACTGTAGTCGTAGAAACATATAAAAAGCATCCTCTGTACGGCAAACGCGTAAAGTACTCTAAGAAATTTAAGGCTCATGATGAGCAAAATCAAGCAAAAACTGGCGATATCGTACGTATTATGGAAACTCGCCCGTTATCAGCTACAAAACGCTTCCGTCTTGTAGAAGTTGTAGAAAAAGCTGTAATTATCTAATTGTGCGGAATTATGCTTGATCCTGAAGGGAGGTTACACTAATGATTCAACAGGAAACAAGATTGAAAGTTGCGGATAATTCTGGTGCACGTGAAGTACTTACTATTAAAGTACTTGGTGGGTCAGGTCGTAAAACAGCTAACATTGGTGATATCATTGTTTGTACAGTAAAACAAGCAACACCAGGTGGCGTTGTTAAAAAAGGTGACGTAGTAAAGGCTGTTATTGTTCGAACTAAGTCTGGTGTTCGTCGTAACGACGGAACTTACATTCGTTTCGATGAAAACGCGTGTGTTATCATCCGTGATGACAAGAGCCCTCGTGGTACTCGTATCTTCGGACCAGTTGCACGTGAATTGCGTGATAACAACTTTATGAAAATCGTTTCTTTAGCTCCAGAAGTATTATAATTTAAAATTAATTGCCTTTAAGGAGGTGCAAACAGATGCATGTGAAAAAAGGTGACAAAGTCATGGTCATCTCTGGTAAAGACAAAGGCAAAACAGGTGTTATTCTTGCAGCTTTCCCTAAGAAAGATCGCGTTTTAGTTGAAGGCGTGAATATCGTAAAGAAGCACTCTAAGCCATCACAAATGAATCCACAAGGTGGAATCTTTAACCAGGAAGCACCTATTCATGTATCAAACGTTATGCCTATCGATCCGAAGACCGGTGAACCAACTCGTGTAGGCGTAAAAGAAGTGGACGGTAAAAAAGTACGTTATGCAAAAAAATCAGGTGAAGTTCTAGATAAATAGTCAAATGAAGAAGGGAGGTACAATGAATGAGCCGCCTAAAAGAAAAATATGTTAAAGAAATTACTCCTGCTTTAGTAAGCAAGTTTAACTATAAATCAGTTATGCAAGTACCAAAGATCGAGAAAATTGTAATTAACATGGGTGTTGGTGATGCAGTTCAAAACGCAAAATCACTTGATAATGCAGTAGAAGAACTAGCATTAATTAGTGGTCAAAAACCATTAGTAACTCGTGCTAAGAAATCAATCGCTGGTTTCCGTCTTCGTGAAGGAATGCCTATCGGTGCGAAGGTTACACTTCGTGGAGAGCGCATGTACGAATTCTTCGATAAATTAGTTTCAGTTTCTCTTCCACGTGTACGTGACTTCCGTGGTATTTCTAAGAAGTCTTTTGATGGTCGTGGTAACTATACACTTGGTGTTAGGGAACAATTAATCTTCCCTGAAATTGATTATGATAAAGTAAGCAAAGTACGCGGTATGGATATCGTTATCGTAACTACAGCTAATACTGATGAAGAAGCTCGTGAACTTTTAACTCAATTCGGAATGCCATTCCAAAAGTAATCTCTAAATAGAGGGAGGCGAAAACGTGGCTAAAAAGTCAATGATTGCGAAACAAAAACGCGCGCCAAAATTTAAAGTGCAAGAGTATACTCGTTGCGAACGCTGTGGCCGTCCGCATTCTGTATACCGCAAATTTAAGCTTTGCAGAATTTGTTTCCGTGAATTAGCATACAAAGGACAAATTCCTGGTGTTAAAAAAGCAAGCTGGTAAAACCCAAAACTGGGAAGGAGGTAAATATAAATGGTCATGACAGATCCAATTGCCGATTTGCTTACACGTATTCGTAATGCAAATATGGTTCGTCACGAAAAGTTAGAGGTTCCTGCTTCTAACCTTAAGAAAGAGATTGCTGAAATTTTAAAGCGTGAAGGTTTCGTTCGTGATGTTGAATATATTGAAGATAATAAACAAGGTATTATCCGCATTTTCTTAAAATACGGTGCTGGCAACGAACGTGTAATTACTGGTCTTAAGCGTATCAGTAAGCCAGGTCTTCGTGTTTATGCGAAAGCAAATGAAGTACCACGCGTACTAAATGGTCTAGGAATCGCGTTAGTATCCACTTCACAAGGTGTTCTAACAGATAAAGAAGCTCGCGCTAAACAAGTGGGCGGCGAAGTATTAGCGTACGTTTGGTAATATATTTTTTCATGAATGGAGGTGCAATAAATGTCTCGTGTAGGTAAAAAACCAATTGAAATTCCAGCTGGAGTTACAATTTCATTTGATAACAATACTGTGACTGTAAAAGGTCCTAAGGGAGAACTTTCTCGTTCATTTAATCCTGATATCGAAATCAAGGTTGAAGATAACGTGATTACAGTATCTCGTCCTTCAGATCAGAAAGAACACCGCGCATTGCACGGAACGACTCGCGCGTTGCTTTCTAACATGGTTGAAGGTGTTTCTAAGGGCTTTGAAAAGTCATTAGAATTAATCGGTGTCGGATACCGTGCACAAAAACAAGGTAAAAAACTTGTATTAAATGTTGGTTATTCTCACCCTGTTGAAATTGAACCTGAAGAAGGTATTGAAGTAGAAGTACCTGCAAATACAAAAATTATTGTAAAAGGTACAAACAAAGAGCGTGTAGGCGCATTAGCTGCCAATATCCGCGGCGTTCGTCCTCCAGAGCCATACAAAGGCAAAGGGATTCGTTATGAAGGCGAATTTGTACGTCGTAAGGAAGGTAAAACAGGTAAGTAATGCTGCATAGCTAAACGAAAGGAGTGACCAAGATGATTACGAAGGCTGATAAAAATGCAGTCCGTAAGAAAAGACACGCACGTGTGCGTTCTAAACTTTCTGGAACTGCTGCTCGTCCTCGTTTAAATGTGTACCGTTCAAACAAACACATTTATGCACAACTAATTGATGATGTTAATGGAGTTACTTTAGCAAGTGCTTCTACATTAGATAAAGAAGTTAGTGTTGAATCTGCAGGCAATATTGATGCTGCTGTTAAGATCGGTGAATTAGTAGCTAAACGCGCTGTTGAAAAAGGTATTAAATCTGTTGTTTTTGACCGTGGAGGATACCTATATCATGGACGCGTGAAAGCATTAGCAGATGCTGCACGTGAGAACGGTTTAGAATTCTAATAGACAAAGGAGGGACACAAAGAATGCGTCGCATTGATCCAAATAAGCTTGAACTAGAAGAACGCGTAGTTACGGTTAACCGTGTTGCGAAAGTTGTTAAAGGTGGACGTCGTTTCCGCTTCACTGCTCTTGTAGTAGTTGGCGATAAAAATGGTCACGTAGGCTTCGGTACTGGTAAGGCACAGGAAGTTCCTGATGCTATCCGTAAAGCAATCGAAGATGCAAAGAAAAACTTAATTGAAGTGCCTATGGTGGGTACAACACTTCCTCACGAAGTTATTGGACACTACGGTGCCGGTGAAGTACTTCTTAAGCCTGCTTCAGAAGGTACAGGGGTTATCGCAGGTGGACCAGTTCGTGCGGTACTTGAATTAGCTGGTGTAGGTGATATCCTATCTAAGTCTTTAGGAACAAACACACCAATCAATATGATTCGTGCTACAATCGATGGTCTAAAACAAATGAAACGTGCTGAAGACGTAGCAAAATTACGTGGAAAATCAGTAGAAGAACTGTTAGGATAAGGAGGGAAATATAATGACAAATAAATTACAAATTACCCTCACTCGCAGTGTTATCGGTCGACCACAAGATCAAAAAGAAACTGTTAAGGCTCTTGGTTTACGTAAATTAAACCAAACAGTTGAGCAGCAGGACAATCCTGCAATTCGCGGAATGATTAACAAAGTTGCTCACTTAGTAACTGTTAAAGAAAACTAATATCATTCTTCTTAAAAATAAGGAGGTGCCAAAATGAAACTTCATGAATTAAAACCTGCAGAGGGTTCTCGTCACGAGCGCAAGCGTAAAGGACGCGGTATCGGATCTGGTAATGGTAAAACTGCTGGTAAAGGTCATAAAGGACAAAATGCCCGTTCTGGCGGTGGTGTTCGTCTTGGATTTGAAGGTGGTCAAACTCCTTTATTCCGTCGTTTACCAAAACGTGGTTTTACAAACATTAACCGTAAAGAGTACGCAATCGTTAACCTTGACGTTCTTAACCGTTTTGAAGAGGGAACAGAAGTTACTCCAGAATTGTTAATTGAAACAGGTATCGTAAGTAACGAAAAGTCTGGAATCAAAATCCTTGGAAAAGGAACTCTTGAGAAGAAGCTTTCTGTTAAAGCTCATAAATTCTCCTCTGCTGCAAAGGAATCAATTGAAGCTGCCGGCGGTAATGCTGAGGTGATTTAATGTTTCAGACAATCTCCAATTTTATGCGCGTGGGTGATATAAGACGAAAGATCATATTCACCCTTTTAATGTTGATTGTATTTCGCATCGGTACATTTATCCCTGTACCGAATGTGAATGCAGAGATTCTCGCTGCTCAAGATCAGCTTAGTGTGTTTGGAGTATTGAATACATTTGCTGGGGGAGCGTTAAATAACTTCTCAATTCTGGCAATGGGAATTATGCCGTATATTACAGCTTCCATCATTATTCAATTATTACAGATGGATGTTGTTCCAAAATTTACGGAATGGTCAAAACAAGGTGAGGTTGGTCGTCGTAAATTAGCTCAATTTACACGATATTTTACAATCATTCTTGGATTTATCCAAGCTTTAGGTATGTCATATGGCTTTAATAATATGGCTGGCGGGATGCTCATCCAAAATCCCAGTATCGGCACATATTTATTAATATCAGTCGTATTAACAGCAGGAACTGCATTTCTTTTATGGTTAGGGGAACAAATCACCTCAAAGGGTGTTGGTAATGGGATTTCTATTATCATCTTCGCGGGTATTGTTTCTGGTATTCCTAATATAGTCAATCAAATTTATGCTCAACAATTCGAGAATGCTGGGGAAGAAATTTTTCTTCGTATCGTTACGGTATTGTTAATTGTGATTGCAATTATTGCTATTGTTGTTGGTGTCATTTTTGTTCAAGAGGCATTAAGAAAGATTCCAATTCAATATGCAAAACGAATGACTGCAGGACGTAATCCTGTCGGTGGACAATCGACACACTTACCTTTAAAGGTTAATGCAGCTGGAGTAATTCCTGTCATTTTTGCTGTGTCATTTATTGTGACACCTAGAACGATTGCCTCATTTTTTGAGCAAAATGATGTGACGCTTTGGATTCAAAAAGTATTTGATTATACAACTCCAATTGGAATGGTCATTTACGCTGTTTTAATTATTGCGTTCACCTATTTTTATGCCTTTATTCAAGTGAATCCTGAACAAGTGGCAGAGAACTTGAAGAAACAAGGTGGATATATACCTGGTATTCGTCCTGGGCTAAATACACAGCAGTATTTAACTAGTACGTTATATCGTTTAACATTTGTTGGCTCAATATTCTTGACTGTGATTGCTATCTTGCCTGTCTTTTTCACAAAAGTTGCAGGATTGCCGCAATCAGCACAAATTGGTGGAACCAGCCTATTGATTGTTATCGGTGTTGCACTTGAAACAATGAAGCAACTGGAATCTCAATTAGTGAAACGTCATTATAAAGGGTTTATCAAATAATTTTCTAATAGGGAATCTAGATAGAATTTATTCCTATAAACTCATTGGACCGAGGGGGAATACGCATGAATTTAGTATTAATGGGGCTCCCTGGTGCCGGAAAAGGTACACAAGCTGAGAAAATCGTCGAAAAATACGGCATCCCTCATATTTCAACTGGGGATATGTTCCGTGCTGCCATTAAAGAGGGAACTGAACTAGGCTTAAAGGCCAAGTCCTTTATGGATAAAGGAGACTTAGTTCCGGATGAAGTTACAATTGGTATTGTACGTGAACGTTTAAGTAAAGCTGATTGTGATAAAGGTTTCTTGCTTGATGGGTTTCCAAGAACGGTTGCTCAAGCAGAAGCTCTTGAAAACATGCTTTCTGACTTGAACAAAACAATCGATTTTGTTATAAACATTGATGTGGACCAAGAGATTCTTATGGAGCGCTTAACAGGCAGACGGATTTGTAAGTCTTGTGGTGCTACTTATCATCTTGTATTTAACCCACCTGCAAAGCAGGACGTTTGTGATAAATGCGGCGGAGATTTATATCAACGTGCAGATGATAATGAAGAAACGGTTGGTAATCGCTTAGAAGTTAATCTAAAGCAGACGAAACCATTGCTTGATTTTTATGAAACAAAAGGATACTTACGAAATATCAATGGTCAACAGGATATTCGTATCGTTTTTGCTGATCTCGATAAATTACTCGGGAGCTTACATGAATGATCCTTTGTAAACATGTGCGACTAGGTGAACGTTTATCGAACATCTCCCACACCATTCAATCGTATACAGAATCAAACGGCCTAACCATTGCGCAAGAGTATGTGGGATCTAGCATCGGGCAAGACTTACATTAGGATCTACTAATATAGCGCTTTAGGAATAAAGCCTTGAATAGATACTTGAAAAAGAAGGGAGAATGGTCTCGATGGCGAAAGACGATGTAATTGAGATAGAAGGTACGGTTATCGAAACTTTACCTAACGCTATGTTTAAGGTAGAGTTAGAAAATGGTCATACAGTTTTGGCTCATGTCTCTGGTAAAATAAGAATGCACTTTATTCGAATTTTACCTGGTGATAAGGTAACTGTTGAGCTTTCACCTTATGATTTGACTCGCGGAAGAATCACTTACCGTTTTAAATAAATCTCATTGCACTCCGTACTATTAAGGAGGTTAGGATAATGAAAGTAAGACCATCAGTAAAGCCGATCTGCGAGAAATGTAAAGTTATCCGCAGAAAAGGTAAAGTCATGGTTATCTGCGAAAACCCTAAACATAAACAAAAACAAGGTTAATAAGAAGGAGGTGCACATAATTTATGGCACGTATTGCAGGTGTAGATATTCCACGTGAAAAACGTATTGTTATCTCATTAACTTATATCTATGGTATTGGTAAAATCACTGCTCAAAAGGTATTAGCTGAAGCAGGTGTTTCTGAAGACACACGCGTTCGTGATTTAACAGAAGATGAATTAAATAAAATCCGTGAAATCATTGACAGATTAAAAGTTGAAGGTGACCTTCGTCGTGAAGTTTCCCTTAACATCAAACGTCTAATGGAAATCGGATGCTACCGCGGACTTCGTCATCGTCGTGGCTTACCAGTTCGTGGACAAAATACTAAAAACAATGCTCGTACACGTAAAGGTCCTCGTAAGACTGTAGCGAACAAAAAGAAATAATCGGTAAAGGAGGTAAATTTAAATGGCACGTAAAACAAATACACGCAAACGCCGCGTGAAAAAGAATATTGAAGCAGGAGTTGCACATATCCGTTCAACTTTTAATAACACAATTGTAACAATCACTGATGTTCATGGGAATGCATTATCTTGGTCAAGTGCTGGTGCTCTAGGCTTTAAAGGTTCTCGTAAATCAACTCCATTTGCTGCTCAAATGGCTGCAGAAACTGCTGCTAAAGCTTCAATGGAACATGGTATGAAAACTTTAGAAGTTACTGTTAAAGGACCAGGTGCTGGACGTGAAGCTGCTATCCGTGCTCTTCAAGCTGCTGGTTTAGAAGTAACAGCAATTAAAGACGTAACTCCTGTTCCTCATAACGGTTGTCGTCCTCCAAAACGTCGTCGTGTATAATTTTTCTGTATAGAATTTGTAACCTTGTCTATAATGGGTTATGATAGAATTTATTTCTTTTATACAGAATGATTATTCCAGTTGTTGTGCACAAATGGGATGTATACTGGGGGAATTTCGGTTAGGAACCTAGCCGGGGTTTCGACGTTTTGAAGGAGGGTATATTTTGATGATCGAAATAGAAAAACCAAAAATCGAAACGATTGAGATCAGCGATGATGCCAAATATGGAAAGTTCGTCGTGGAGCCGCTTGAGCGTGGATATGGTACTACATTGGGTAACTCCTTACGTCGTATTTTATTATCCTCACTTCCTGGCGCTGCTGTTACATCGATTCAAATTGACGGAGTACTTCATGAGTTCTCTACAATTGAAGGTGTAGTTGAAGATGTTACGTCAATCATCTTAAACATTAAAAAAATGGCACTTAAAATCTATTCTGATGAAGAAAAGACTCTTGAAATTGATGTACAAGGCGAAGGTGTTGTGAAAGCAGCGGATGTGACTCACGATAGTGATGTTGAAATCCTAAATCCTGATCTTCACATTGCAACGCTTGGTTCAAATGGTCATCTACGAATGAGATTGACTGCCCGTCGTGGTAGAGGATATACTCCTGCTGATCAAAACAAACGGGAAGACCAACCAATCGGTGTAATTCCTATCGACTCTATTTACACTCCAGTTTCGCGTGTCTCTTACCAGGTGGAAAATACACGTGTCGGTCAAATGACTAACTTTGATAAGTTAACACTTGATGTTTGGACAGATGGCAGCACAGGTCCACAAGATGCTATTGCACTTGGGGCAAAGATTTTAAATGAGCATTTAAACATTTTTGTCGGCTTGACAGATGAAGCTCAAAACGCTGAGATTATGGTTGAAAAAGAAGAAGATCAAAAAGAAAAAGTTCTAGAGATGACAATTGAAGAATTAGATCTTTCTGTTCGTTCATATAACTGCCTAAAGCGTGCAGGCATCAACACTGTTCAGGAATTAGCTAATAAGACTGAAGAAGATATGATGAAAGTACGTAATCTTGGTAGAAAATCTCTTGAAGAAGTAAAACATAAATTAGAAGAGCTTGGGTTAGGCTTACGTAAAGACGACTGATTCGTTAACTCGGTTAATGCTGTCTGATTACTAATGAATAACTCAGGACTCAAAACTTCAACAAAGGAGGGAAACTTTCCATGGGATACAGAAAGTTAGGACGTACTAGCTCACAACGTAAAGCTATGTTACGCGATTTAGCTACAGACTTAATTATTAATGAGCGTATTCAAACAACTGAAACTCGCGCTAAGGAGCTTCGTTCTGTTGTTGAAAAAATGATTACTCTTGGTAAGCGTGGAGATTTACATGCTCGTCGTCAAGCAGCAGCGTTTATTCGTAATGAGGTAGCTAACGCTGAAACAAACCAAGATGCTTTACAAAAGCTATTCGCTGATATCGCACCACGTTATGAAGAGCGTCAAGGCGGTTATACTCGTATCATGAAACTTGGACCACGTCGCGGAGACGGAGCTCCAATGGTTATCATTGAACTAGTTTAATCATGATTTAATTTACAACAAGGGCATAGGACAGTTTTACATTGAACTTGTTCATGCCCTTTTTTCAAAACTATCGAATTCGTGAGAAGATATTCTCACGCAGCCAAAAAAGAGCGTTACGATGAGTATGTCCCTCCATTGTAATGGATGGTACACTATTCGATTGTGTGCTTGTGTCAATTGATTCAGCGTGACACATTCTGACATATCTCGTCTAGCTCATGCGTCTTTTCACAGAATTATTAATGGACAGTACTTGCCATTGTGAAAAGACGCAGGCTTTTTTGTGCTATCCCTAAAATTTTCTGAGCAATGATTTGGGTGGCAATCACTATTCGCAGTTTGCAGATAAGCTGCACGAATTCTGCATGAGTGTACTCACATAATATGTCAACAATATCGATTGCTTCACAATCATAAGCTCGCCTATTGGCGAGTATTTTTTTTATTCCCTATATAGTAGATTTTGATGGGATTAGTTTAGTATAGTGTAGAAAGATGGCGAATCGCGAAAATCGATTGCTGAGTTGAGAGGAGGCCTAGGATGAAAAAGCCGCTTGTTCAAATAGAAAATATATCCTATCAATATGAAGATCAAACATCTTTTGCTCTTGATGATGTGACGATGACAATCTATGAAGGAGAATGGCTGGCAATTGTCGGGCATAATGGGTCGGGGAAATCAACCCTAGCGAAGCTTTTAAATGGGCTTCAATTTCCTAAGGAAGGTAATATTACCGTATGCGGAATGCCTTTAACAGAGGAAAGTGTTTGGGAGGTTCGTAAACTGGTTGGAATGGTGTTTCAGAATCCTGATAATCAGTTTGTCGGAGCAACTGTCCAAGATGATGTTGCGTTTGCTTTAGAAAATAATGGAATTCCAAGGGACGATATGGTTGAACGGGTAAAAACGTCGCTAGAAAAAGTGCAAATGGAATCTTTTCTAAATCAGGAACCACATAATCTGTCCGGCGGTCAAAAGCAAAGGGTAGCCATTGCAGGAGTGATAGCACTCCGTCCGGCACTTATTATTTTGGATGAGGCGACATCCATGCTTGATCCACGCGGCCGAGAAGAGGTACTTAATACAGTTAGAGAATTAAAGTCAAATCATAATATGACCGTTATTTCTATCACACATGATTTAGAGGAGGCAGCAAAGGCTGATCGAATTATTGTGATGAACAAAGGAAAGCTTTACCGTGAAGGAACTCCGGAAGAGATTTTCCAAATGGATGAGGAGCTGATTGCTCTTGGCTTGGATATTCCATTCCCAGTCAAAATGAGCAAGCTGTTAAAAGAAAAGGGCATATGGATTGATAAGCCTTATTTATCTGAAAAAGAGTTGGTGGAAGAGCTATGGACATCTCACTTCAACAGGTAGAATACCGTTATCAGGCTAATACACCTTTTGAACGGCTGGCGTTAAAAAATGTGTCCTTTGATATTCCTGAAGGTACATACCTTGCCATTATCGGTCATACAGGTTCTGGCAAGTCAACTGTGCTTCAGCATTTGAATGCACTTTTAAAGCCGACAAAAGGAAAAATAATTATTGGTGACACAGAAATTACAGCAGGTCAAAAGCAAAAGCACCTAAAAAAGGTAAGACAAAAAGTTGGGATTGTTTTTCAGTTTCCTGAACATCAATTATTTGAAGAAACAATCGAAAAGGATATTTGCTTTGGTCCAATGAATTTTGGTGTATCTGAGGAAGAAGCGAAAAGAAGAGCAAAAGAAGTGATTAAGCAAGTAGGTCTTTCAGAAGACTATTTACAAAAGTCTCCGTTTGATCTCTCAGGCGGTCAAATGAGGCGAGTAGCTATAGCAGGTGTCCTAGCTATGGAACCAGATGTAATTGTGTTAGATGAACCGACAGCTGGCCTTGACCCGCGCGGCCGCAAGGAAATCATGAATATGTTCTATTCGCTTCACAAAGAAAAGAAACTGTCAACCATCCTTGTAACACATAGCATGGAGGATGCTGCACGCTATGCCGATCAAATCATTGTGATGCATAAAGGTGAGGTTTACAAAAAAGGAACTCCTGAGGAAATCTTTGCATCTCCTGAAGGCTTAATGGAGCTTGGCTTAGATGTTCCGGAGGTCATTCGTTTCCAGAAAAGCTTTGAGGAAACCTGCAAAGTAAAGCTGGACAGAATCTGCCTGACTACGGAACAATTAGCAGAATCTGTGGCTGCTTCTATGAAAAGAGGTGTGCCCAAATGATGGATAAAATGATTTTTGGCCGCTATGTCCCAGCAGACTCACTCCTTCATCGGCTGGACCCAAGATCAAAGCTGCTGATTGTCTTTCTCTTTGTTTGTATCGTCTTTATTGCCAATAATGCGATTACTTATGGTATTTTATTACTTTATACAATATTTATGATTATGCAATCAAAGGTACCTGTACGTTTCATTTTACTTGGCCTTATTCCTGTTATATGGCTCGTTATATTCACCTTGCTAATCCATTTCTTTTTTACTCGTGAAGGAGATATTGTGATTGATTGGGGCATTATTAAGATATATGAAGAAGGAATTAGACAGGGGATATTTATTTCTACGCGTTTTTTCCTTTTAATCTTATTGACGTCGTTATTGACACTTACGACCACGCCTATTGAGATAACGGATGGAATTGAGTATTTGCTGGCGCCTCTTAAAAAGATTAAATTTCCGGTTCATGAGCTAGCGTTGATGATGTCTATTTCGCTTCGGTTTATTCCGACGCTTATGCAGGAAACAGATATTATTATGAAAGCACAGACGGCTCGTGGCGTTGATTTTTCCAGCGGCCCTGTAAAGGATCGTCTCAAGGCGATTATTCCGCTTCTTATTCCATTGTTTATTAGCTCATTTAAAAGGGCAGAGGAACTTGCTGTTGCTATGGAAGCAAGGGGCTATCGCGGCGGTGAGGGCAGGACAAAGTATCGTCAGTTAAACTGGACGTTTGCAGATACAGCCATGTTATTACTATTGGCTGTTGTCACAGTCTTATTAATCATATTTCGAACGTAGTGAGGTAACCAATGCAGCGGTATAAATGTACGATAAGCTACGATGGCACTTTATTTTCCGGTTATCAGGTTCAGCCTGGCAAGCGGACAGTTCAAAGTGAAATCGAAGAGGCATTGAGAAAGCTTCATAAAGGCCGTACGATTAGGATTTCGGCATCAGGCCGAACGGATGCAGGAGTGCATGCTAGGGGTCAGGTCATTCACTTTGATTCTCCGTTACAAATACCTGAGGATAGATGGGTGAATGCACTCCATTCACTTCTGCCTGATGATATTGCTATTCTAAAGGCAGAGAAGGCTGCGCCTGACTTTCATGCGCGCTTTGACGCTAAAGGGAAGGAATATCGATATTTTATCCGGCTTTCGGATGTTAAGGATCCTTTTACACGACATTATCAATTTCAATACGGCTACCATTTAAATATAGAGAAAATGAAAGAAGCGGCATCCTATCTAATTGGGACTCATGATTTTACTAGTTTTTGTTCGGCAAAAACAGAAGTAGAAGACCGTGTTCGCACGCTTCAAAGGATCGAAATAGATAAAGACGGAGATCAATTAATGTTCCGCTTTGCCGGTGACGGATTTCTTTACAACATGGTTAGAATTCTTGTAGGCACTCTATTAGAAGCAGGACGCGGACTTCGTCAGCCTGCTGAAATGAAAGCCATTCTAGCTGGCAAGGACCGCAGTCTGGCAGGCAAAACGGCTGCTTCGCATGGTTTGTATCTATGGGAAGTGTTTTACTAATATAGGGTGCTTCTGTTTTTTTTCAAAGCAACTAAACCTGGTGTAACATTTTCTTGACATTAGGTAGGTTAGGTTATATTATTATATGGTATGATTTTTAATCCCACGATAAGCCCCGGAACTTATTGTGATTAAATATGCGAATGTACTTTTTTAAAAAAATGAACAGTTATTATTAGGAGGGAAATTCATGCGTACAACGTTTATGGCGAATGCACAAAATATTGAGCGTAAATGGTACGTGGTTGATGCAGAAGGCAAAACTTTAGGTCGCCTTGCTTCTGAAGTTGCATCTATCTTACGCGGTAAACATAAACCAACTTACACACCACATGTTGACACAGGTGATCACGTTATCATCTTAAATGCTTCAAAGATTCAATTAACAGGTAATAAATTACAAGATAAAATTTACTACCGTCACAGTAATCACCCAGGTGGTTTAAAACAAAGAACGGCTCTTGAAATGCGTACAAACTACCCAACAAGAATGCTTGAACTAGCAATCAAAGGTATGCTTCCAAAGAATACTCTTGGTCGTCAAATGTTCAGCAAATTACATGTATATGCTGGTAGCGAACATCCGCACCAAGCTCAAAAACCTGAAGTTTACGAACTTCGTGGATAATTTATAAGGGAGGTTATTATCTTGGCACAGGTTCAATATATCGGTACTGGTCGTCGTAAAAGCTCCGTTGCACGTGTTCGTTTAGTTCCAGGCGACGGTAAAGTAATCATCAATGGTCGTGAAATGGTTGATTATATCCCATTCGCAGCATTACGTGAGGTTGTTAACCAACCTTTAGTAGCTACTGAAACTCTTGGCAGCTATGATGTGCTTGTAAATGTTAGTGGTGGAGGTTACACTGGTCAAGCTGGTGCAATCCGTCACGGTATTGCTCGTGCATTGCTTCAAGCTGACCCAGAATTCCGTACAACTTTAAAGCGCGCTGGATTACTAACTCGTGACCCACGTATGAAAGAACGTAAAAAATACGGTCTTAAAGGCGCTCGTCGTGCACCACAATTCTCAAAACGTTAATTTGGACGTTTCAAGGCTCTCAGGCATTTTGCTTGGGGGTCTTTTTTTGCTTTAAAAAGGCGCTTGTGACCATATTTTGACCATATAAATTTTTTTGACCACACCTGACCACATTTTATAGTTCGATATACTTCTGAAATTTAGAGGCTGTTTGCTCTTTAAGGGTGTTTGTAACGTGAGTGTAGATATTCATTGTCATTTTAATATCGGTGTGACCTAGTCGTTCCTGGACCTCTTTGATACTGGCTCCAGCTTCAAATAGAAGGGAGGCATGGGTGTGGCGAAGACCATGTATTGTAATTGAATGAAGGTTATGTTTCTTAATCACAATATTAAGCTTTTCATTCAGATATGCTAATCGTAATGGTGTAATTCTACTTATAATACATTTTTAGGGGGATAAAATGTATTCTGCAATGGCAAAGGCTTTTTAAACTGTAAATGCTAACTTTTCAAGATATAATAACTGCAGGAGGTTGATAACATGAAAGCAATTCTAGTTACACAGTTTGGTGGACCTGAAAAATTAGTATATACAGATGTTGAGGATGTAGTAGCAGGCAAGGGAGAGGTATGTGTTCGTTTATACGCAGCGGGTGTTAATCCGGCTGATGCCTATACATTAACAGGTACATATACGACTATCCCTCAGTTGCCTTATACCCCAGGGGTAGATGGTGCAGGGATAGTGGAAGCGATTGGAGAAGAAGTTTCAAATGTACGTGTTGGTGATCGAGTATTTATTGCGACCTTAAATGGAAGTTATAGTACGGGCACATTTGCTCAAAAAGTAGTATGTGATAAAACGAACGTTTATCCCTTACCAGACCATGTATCTTTTGAACAAGGTGCGGCATTAGGAATACCGGCATTGACTGCCTATCGTGCATTATTTCAACGTGCAAACTTGAAGCCTGGTCAAATCGTTCTTGTTCATGGAGCTAGTGGTGGGGTTGGACTACAGGCTGTACAAATGGCAAAAGCCCACGGTGCTAAAGTGATTGGAACAGCAAGTAAGCCAGAGGGTAAAAAAATGGTTGAGCAAGCTGGCGCAGATGTGGTCATTGATCATGTGAAAGAAGCAACGATTAAAGATGTGCTAGCCTTAACAGATGGCAATGGACCTGATGTAATTATTGAGTTTTTAGCAAATGTTAATTTAGAAACAGATTTAAAGCTGATTTCATCATTTGGCAAAATTGTAATTATTGGAAATCGTGGTTCAATAGAAATAAATCCACGACTTGCCATGCAAAAGGAATGTGATATTTTAGGAACAGCCCTTTTCAACGCACGGCAAGATGAATATGAACAAAGCATTCACGGTGTAGTTGATATGCTGACAAGCGGTGCACTTCGTCCGATTATTGGTACAACTTTGTCATTGCAGCAAGCGTCGCAGGGCTTTGAAGAGCTAGCAAAAGGCAGTGGAAATGGTAAAATAGTTTTAAGTATTGACTAATTATTCTATAAATTAAAAGCGCTTATTCTATATCTTTTAGTATAAGGCAATAATTCTTAAGGATTGTGAAAGTTGCACCTAAAGTAACAGGGGCTTTAATTTGGAAAAAGCATATTAGTTTTGACCACATTTTGACCATAAAACATATATAAGTGTATATTATCAAATTTTTACCAAACAGAAAAAAGCCCGATAAATCAGGCTTTCAGTAAATCATTCTATTCTTATTTTCTCCATATTTAGTATATAAATGAAAGAACGTAAGAAATACGGTCTTAAAGGCGCTCGTCGTGCACCTCAGTTCTCAAAACGTTAATTTGGACGTTTCAAGGCTCTCAAGCATTTTGCTTGGGGGTCTTTTTTATTTTATGCTGGGTTGATTGTAATCATGATTTGATGCTTTGTTTCTTGTAAATGGTTTTTTGAGAAATAATTAGCGTATCAATTTGAAAAATAGAATGGTTATATTCCAGACATAAATCATTGAGCACAGTCATATCAAGCTCAAGTTCCGTAGTTAATTGGTCAAACCTCTTCTCGCCTTGAAAACCCTTTTCACGGTTGGCTAGGCGATTCCTTTTATCTGCTGGTAAAATCATTCTGGAGTTTAGTAATCGAAGAACTTTTAATTCATCCCATTCAGTTCTATCCTTTAAAAGCAGCATCATTCTCTTCCTTTCTATATTAGTGAGAACCCTCTCTTAATTTTATAGGCTTTGTTAAATAATATTGTTGATTTTTGACTCATTTAAGCTGTATGGTCATGAAGAAATAGGAGAAAATGCATTTTCTCCTATTTCTTCATGACCATACAGCAACCTTTCAGCTATGCTGAAAGGCGTGTGAAATGTTCATTTCACACGAATGAGTCAAAAATCTGGCTAATCATAATCTAAATAAAAATTGGCAGATAAAACAGAGCTGCGAAATGAATGACTCTTTTCTTGTAGTTAAAGACTACTTTTAAAGAGGTGAAATAAGAAGTGAATGTCATTACAACCTTTGTTGAAAAAAGAAGAGAAAAACAGATTAAATATGAAAAGTCGGTTCTCCGTGAAATATCGGTTAAATCATTAAAAGAGAAAGTGCAGCATTATTTCGGTTCCTCACGATTGACACAAAGTTTGATTATGAATAATGGAATAGAAGAGGCATGCTATGATGTGGCGATTGAAGCCTATTTATTAGGAGCCAATATGGGCCGCTTTGGTTATTATGGCGAGTCTGCAACAGAAGTAAAAAAGCGTTGTCAGCAAGAGGAGAAGCACCTTGTTGATACGTTATATAATTTTTTATTATATTGGGGAAGCGGAGAGGAAGGCGCTTTGAGTGAATCGCTTTATTATCTCTGCGAACAGTATGTGAATAGCTGGTGGTTAGAAGGTTTTTATAAAGGGGAACGCAGAATTAAGTTAAAACTCCATTAAATTTTTTCATAGTTCTACCCTCCCTTCCTGTCCCATATATTGTATTGGAAGGACAAGTCGGAGGGATTGATGGATACTCATGAAAAAAGGCTGGAAAATAAGTTTATACTCGATTGGACTTATCGTCCTGTTTTTTATTTTACAGTATGATTTCTTGGAGGAAGACTCATGGAAATCCTGGAACCTGCCTTTGTCAGGAAAGGTCATTCTGATTGATCCCGGTCATGGCGGTCCGGACGGTGGAGCGGGTGATAAAGGAGCGTTAGAGAAAGATATCGCCTTAGATGTTTCAATGAAGCTGAAGGATTACCTTCAGGAACAAGGTGCGCTCATTATTATGACAAGAGAAGAGGATAAGGATTTAGCCGCTAAAGATACAAGGGGATACAGCCGGCGAAAAGTGGAAGACTTAAAAAAACGTCTTGAAATGATTAACAAGAAAAATGTGGATTTTTATGTCAGCGTCCATTTGAATTCTATCCCTTCACCAAGATGGAGTGGGGCGCAAACCTTCTATGCACCGCAATTTGAAGAGAATAAGCGGGCAGCTAAGTTTATTCAGGATGAACTGAAAATCAATCTAGGCAATACAAAGCGCGAAGCAAAACCCATTAATCATGTATATATATTAAAAAATGCAAAAAATCCCGGAGTATTAGTGGAAGTTGGGTTCTTATCAAATCCCGAAGAGAGAAAACGATTAAAGGATAACAGTTATCAGGATATGATAGCAGCTTCCATTTATAATGGGATTATGCGGTATTATACATCTGAGAAGGAAATTATTATTCCTGAGTAAGGCGTCTAATAAACGCCTTTTTTGTTGTGTGCCAGGCATGGCACCTATCTAGGTGGTGAAAGTCCACTGTGGGGGTACGCATCGGCTAACCACTAAGGAAGCGCAAGGTACTTATCGTGAGGTAAGGGCTGGAGGAAGC
>Ga0182742_1000564_pt1 | contig 56632 bp, 54 predicted proteins | sample eDN5th37CBELigMG_FD_128880 | JGI IMG/M metagenome (GOLD analysis project Ga0182742, IMG submission 128880) | Enriched Miracle-Growth compost microbial communities from Emeryville, California, USA - eDNA 5th pass 37_C BE-Lig MG (version 2)... ...
ATGCGCTGTCCGGACAAGGCGCAAACCGCAGCGATAGCCTTTGCTATCGCGAGGATTTGCAACGCAGGCCGGGCAGTGCAGACGCCGAATTTAAGCATGAGTATTAAGCAAACAGGACACTAGGCCGACAGGCCGTGGGACAGCAGTTTCTTGCGCAGGGTGCCGCGCGTGATCCCCAGCATGTCGGCGGCCCGCGACTGGTTGCCCGCGGTGCGCTCGAGGGCCACCTGCAGGACGGTGCGTTCGACGCACTGGGTCACCATCGACATGACGTTGTGCGGCTGGGAATCGCCCAGGTCCTCGAAATAGCGATCCAGTTGATCGCGCACGGCTCGTTCCAGTGGTGTGGTGCTCATCATGCTCGCGGGGTGAAAGGTGTCAGTGTCGAGTGGGGGCGCTTGCCGCCAGGGCCGGTGTGTCGGCGGCGCGGTCGTCGAACCAGCGGGCCAGCGCCGCGGTTTGCTCGCCGGCGGTCTCCAGGGCCATGACGCCCGGCAGCAGCGTATCGGCCCCCGGCAGCTCGCCCAGGTACCAGCCGATGTGCTTGCGCGCCGAGCGCACGCCGGTGTGTTCGCCGTAGAAGGTGTAGTGATCCTCCAGGTGCTCCAGCAGGTGCTCGCGCAGTTCGCCGTAGGTCGGCGCGGGCAGGTGCCGGCCGTGCCGCAGGTAATGCGCGATCTCGCGAAAGATCCACGGGCGCCCCTGCGCCGCGCGTCCGATCATGATCGCGTCGGCCCCAGTGTAGTCCATCACCTGGCGCGCCTTCTCCGGCGTGTCGATGTCGCCGTTGGCGATCAAGGGAATGCGGATGGCCGCGCGCACCTCGCGGATGGTGTCGTATTCGGCCTCGCCCGCGTACAGGTCGCAGCGGGTGCGGCCGTGCAGGGCCAGGGCGGCGATGCCGCAGTCCTCGGCCAGGCGCGCCACGCGCACCGCGTTGCGGCTGTCGCGGTCCCAGCCGGTGCGGGTCTTGAGGGTCACCGGCACGCCCAGCGGCATGCAGCTGGATACGACGCGATCCAGGATGCGCGCGATCAGGTCCTCGTTGCGCAGCAGGGCCGAGCCCGAGGCCACGTTGCAGACCTTTTTCGCCGGGCAGCCCATATTGATGTCGATGATGCGCGCGCCCTTGCGGATGTTGAACACCGCCGCCTCGGCCAGCATGTCGGGATCGGCGCCGGCGATTTGCACCGCCACCGGATCGGGCTCGCCCGCGTGGTCCAGCCGGCGCGAGGTCTTGACGCTGTCCCACAGGCGGGGGTTGCTGGCCGCCATTTCCGACACCGCGTAGGCCGCCCCCAGCGCCTTGCACAGCCGGCGGTAGGGCCGATCGGTGACGCCGGCCATCGGCGCCACGCAAACGGGGTGGGGAAGGGTCCAGGAACCAATGCGCATGGCCGGCATTTTAACCCCGCTGCCCCTGCAGCAAATGCCGCGCCAGCGGCGCGCGCAGCGCCGGCAGCAGGTCCAGCGCGGCCAGGGCCGCCCCGCCCAGGTGGCGCGTCAGCGGATTGCCGGTGGCAAAGACCCGCGGCAGCGTGTCGGTGACGGCCAGCGTCAGGCCCCGGTCGAGGCGGCGCCGCCGGGCGAAATGCGCCAGCACGGGCTGCACGTCGTCCTGCGGCCGGACCAGCCACGGCGCCAGGGTGCCGGCCAGTTGCGCCGCGTCGCGCAGGCCCAGGTTCAGGCCCTGGCCGGCGACCGGATGCAGGGTCTGGGCGGCATTGCCGACCGTGGCCACGCCGGTGCCGCGCAGGGCCGGCCCCGCATGCATCGACAGCGGAAAGACATGCACCGCGCCCACCTTGCGCAAGGCGCCCAGCCGTTGTCCGAAGGCGCGCTGCAGTTCGGCGCCGAAGGCGGCGTCCGCCATCGCCTCGAGGGCCTGGGCCCGGGCCGGCGGGACGCACCAGACCAGGCTGTACAGGTCGGCGCCGTCGGGGTGGGGCAGCAGGGCCAGCGGGCCGTGCCGGGTGAATCGTTCAAAAGCGCGGCCGGCTTCGGGCCGGGCCGCGCGGATGGTGGACAGCACGGCATGCTGGCCGTATTCGCGGTGCACGCCATGCGGGCGTTCGCCGTCCGAGATCAGCACGGCGTGCGCGTCCAGGTCGGCCTCGCCGGCGCGCAGCCGCACCGGCCGCCCGGGCTGGGGCCGGCCGGGGCGCTCCAGGATGCGGCGGATGCCGCTGCCGGCCGCCGCCGCGTGCAGCGCCGCCAGGACCGCGTCGTAGGACACGACGCAGCCCAGGCGCGGCACGCCCAGGTCGCGGCGGTCGATCAGGGTGCGGCCCAGGTGGCCCGCCTGCGAGACGTGCACGGTCAGGATCTCGGCGGCATGCGCCGGCCAGACCCCCAGGGATTCCAGCAGCGTGCGGCTGCCGTGGTTCAGGGCGAGGGTGCGCGGATCGATGGCCTCGCCGGCGGCGCGCGGCGCCGGCCGCGGCCCCAGCAGCGCGATGCGGCCGGGATCGGGGGCGCGCCGCGCCAGGCACAGGGCCAGGGCGCAGCCCACAGGGCCGGTGCCGACGATCATGAGGTCGTATGCGGGGGAAGTCATGGCGGCTTGTCGCGGGATGAGCGTGAGCGGGCGGAATCCGCCATTTTAGTGGACTCGGCCGCCGCCCGCGCCCCGCGATCCGCAGCCCCGGGAGGCGCGGCCAAATGCTTTAAACTAAAGGGATTGCGTTTTTTCCACGGATGATTGCCTTGATGGATGTGCTCGGCTGGCTGCGGCCCTGGGAGTTTTCGCCCACATTCGTGCTGGTGTTCCTGGCGGCCGCGGCCCTGTTCGTGCGCGGCCGCCGCGTGCACCACGTCGGCGCGGTGCGCCAGTGGCTGTTCTGGGCCGGCATGATCCTGCTGTACCTGTCGCTGCACACCCGCGTCGACTACTACGCCGAACGCATGTTCTTCATCCACCGCATCCAGCACCTGGTCCTGCACCACCTCGGGCCGCTGCTGGTGATGGCCGCCTATCCGGGCCAGGTGATGCGCGCGGGCCTGCCCCTGGCCTGGCGCGCGCGCCTCGCCCAGGCGCGCCGCGACAGCGCCACGGTGCGCCTCCTCGAGGCCCTGGCCACCAACCGTTTCCTGATCCCGCTGCTGTTCGTCGTCCTGGTGCTCGTCTGGCTCGAGCCCACCGTCCAGTTCTACTCGATGCTGGATTGGCGCATCTACCGCTTCATGAACTGGTCAGTGGTGATCAGCGGCTGCCTGTACTGGAACCTGATCCTCGACCGGCGCCCGCGCCCGCCCGCCGCCATGGGGCCGGGCGGCCGGATCCTGTCGCCCATCCTCACCATGGTCCCGCAGATGATCGCCGGCGCCGTCATCACCTTCACCGAACGCGACATCTATCCGGTGTTCGACCTGTGCGGCCGCGCCCTGTCGAATTTCAGCGCCGTCGACGACCAGATCATCGGCGGCCTGATCATGTGGGTCCCGGCGGGCCTGATCGAAACCATCGGCCTGCTGGTCGCCCTGGGCACCCTGATGCGCCTGTCCGGGCGCAACCGCCTGCCGCAGCCGCGGCGCCGGCAGCGGCCCGCGCCGGCGCGCAGTGGCAGTGCATGAGCATGTCATGAGAAGGACGGCGCGCACCCTGTGTCTGGCGGCGGCCCTGGCCGTGCCCTGCACGCTGCCGGCCCAGCCGACCGGCCTGCCCAGCATGGGCGCGGCCTCGGGGGATGCGCTGTCGCCCCCGGTCGAGCGCCTGCTGGGCGACGCCATCATGGAGCAGGGCCGCCATGATCCCACCTACATCGCCGACCTCGACATCAACCAGTACCTGACCGGCCTGGGCCGCAGCCTGGCGGCGCACGCGCCGCAGGCGCTGGAACAGCGCATCACCGTCTTTCCGGTGCGCGATCCCCAGATCAACGCCTTCGCCATGCCGGGCGGCTACATCGGCATCAACAGCGGCCTGGTGGTCGCCGCGCAAAGCGAATCCGAACTCGCCGCCGTGCTCGCCCACGAAATCGGCCACGTCATGCAGCGCCACATCGCGCGCGGGATCTCGCAGCAGTCGCAGGGCACCGGCATTCTCGTCGCCAGCATGGTGGGCGCCCTGCTGGCCGCGCTGGCGGGGCAGGGGGACCTGGCCATGGGCGTGGCCACCTTCGGCCAGGCCGCCGCCATCGACCGCCAGCTGGGTTTTTCACGCAGCGCCGAACAGGAAGCCGACCGCGCGGGCCTGCAGATGATGCGCCGGGCGGGCTTCGATCCGCGCGGCATGATCGAGATGTTCCGCCGCCTGATGAACGCCTCGCGCCTGAACGAGGGCCAGGGCGGCGGCTATGCCTCCACCCATCCGCTGTCCATCCAGCGCATGTCCGATATCGAGAACCGCGTGCGCGAGCTCGCCCCCCAGGCCCATGCCGACAGCGCCGATTTCTGGTTCTCGCGCGTGCGTTTGGGCCTGATCCAGTCGCGCTCGAACGCGGATCGCCAGCGCATGGTGCTGAACCTGCGCGCCGATGCCACCCAGGCCACCGGCGTGCGCCGCGCGGCCGCCCTGTACGGCCTGGCGTGGCTGGACTGGCAGGCCAAGGACACTGCCGCCGCCGGCCGGCAGCTGGCCGAGGCGCGCCAGGCCGGCGCCGCGCCGCTGCTGGATATCCTGGCGATCCAGCTGGAACGCGCGCAAGGCGGCGACGCCCTCGAGGCCGCCGCCGCGGCCTGGCGCCGCTGGCCGCGCAGCCAGGGCGTGGCGATGGCCTATGCCCAGGCCCTGCAGGCGGCCGGCCGCGATGCCGAGGTCGTCGATTTTCTGCAGGATCGGGTCCGCCAGTGGCCCGCGGTCCCGGATTTCCAGAAACCGCTGGCCGACAGCCTCGAGCGCATCGGCCGCAAGGTCGAGGCCCGCGAGGCCATGGCCCGCTATCACGAGGGCACCGGCGCCTTGGCCACCGCGGTCGAACTGCTGCAGCAGGCGCGCACCCTCAGCACCGATTTCTACGAACAGTCCCGCATCGACACCCGCATCCGCGGCCTGCGCGAGGAACTCGACACCCGCCGCGCCCTGCTGGAGCGCTTCAAGTCATAGTGTCGAAATACCTGGCCAGGCGCGCCGGCAGCCACAGCAGGTTGCCGGGAAAGGCGCCGGTGACGAAGGCCGTGTGACCGCCTTGGGCGGGCTGGTGCAGCAGCACGGCGTCCGAGGCGTCGCGCGTCCCGGGCAGGGACGCCTGAGGCACGAACGGGTCGTTGCGCGCATTGAGGATCAGCGTCGGCACGCGGATGCCGGGCAGCGCCGGCAGGCTGGAGGCGCGCGTCCAGTAGTCCAGCGCGTTGCGGTATCCGTGCATGGGCGCGGTGTACAGATCGTCCAGATCGCGCAGGGTGCGCATCTGCTGCGTGCGCATCACGTCGACCGAGCCCGGGAAGCTGTCGGCCTTGGCGAGGATCTTGCGGCGGATCGTGTGCAGGAAATACCGGCAGTACAGGTGGCGGCCCAGAAACGTATCCGACAGCCTGCGCCCGCAGTTCGGCAGGTCCATCGGCACCGACACCGTGGCGGCGGCCTCCAGGGGGACGCAGCCCGCACCGGCCTCGCCCAGGTATTTCAGCAGGGCGTTGCCGCCCAGCGACACCCCCGCGGCGCGCCAGCGCGCGCCCGGCAGGCGGCGGCGCGCATGCTGCAGCAGGCTTTCGATTTCCTGTGTGTCGCCCGAGTAATAGGCCCGCGCCATGCGGTTGGGAAAGCCCGAGCAGCCGCGAAAGTGGGCGATCGCCACGACCCAGCCGCGCGCCCGGAAATAATGCGCGATCGACTGGCTGTAGTGGCTGAGGCTGCCGCCCTCCAGGCCGTGGAACAGGATCAGCGCATCGCACTCGCCGGGCAGTCCGTCCCAGTCCTCGTCGCGCATCCAGCGCCGCGCGCCCGTCAGGGCCAGCTCGGCCTCGCGCGGCGCGGCCGAGCCGTCGGGCAGGTGTCCGGCGCGCAGCCCCGGGCCGCACCAGTCCAGGTCGAGGAAATCGCCGTCGGCGGTTTCCATGCGCTCGCGCACGAAATGGACCCGGGGGTGCTGGGCGAACAGGGCGCCGTACAGGGTCTGGACATGGCCCCCCGGCAGCCAGCCGGGCACCGGGCATTGGCCGGGGTCGATGCGCGCGCCCACGGTCTAGTGGACGGTTTGCGAGTCGCCCCGCAAATCGAACAGTTCGGCCTGGCGGGGGGCGCTGGACGTGTGGTGCACCACCATCCGCCAGCCTTGCGGCCCTTTGTGGTAGATGTTGGTGGTATAGAAACTGAGGGTGTCCTTGCCGCGCGGCGTATCGACCATCAGTTGTTCGATCAGCACGTGGACGGAGCTCATGACCCCCGTCATCACGGTGGCCTGCATGGGGAAGGAGGCGATCGGGCCGTTGGCGAGGATGTGCTCCCAGGCCTCCTTGACGGCCGCCTGGCCGATCACGCGCAGGCCTCCGGGGTGGATGCAGACGACGTCGTCCTCATCGCCCCAGACGCGCATCATCATCGCCAGGTCGCCCTGGCGCATGGCTTCGTAGAACGCGTACTCGGCTTCTTCGGGAGTCGGGAACATGGTTGCTGCCGCATCGCGGGGCGCCGGGCGCGGCCCGGCCCACCCCTTAGTGGTGGCCGAGGATTTTTTCGCCTTCTCGCAGCGCATACCGCGCGCTGCAATACTGGCACTTGGCGACGCCGGTCTTGGCGACCTCGATGTAGATGCGGGGGTGCATGCTCCATAACGGGGCCTTCGGACCCGGGCAGTAGAGCGGCAGGTCCTCTGCGCCGACGTAGATGATGTCCTGTTCCTGGGCGTTGGGTGCGCTGCTCATGTTCAGACCTTGGCGAGCCAGTGGTGGAATTTCGGGGTCTTGCCGCTGACGGCGTCGAAGAACGCCTTTTGCAGCTGGCCGGTGATCGGCCCGCGTTCGCCGATGCCGATCTGGCGCCCGTCGATCTCGCGGATGGGCGTGACCTCGGCGGCGGTGCCGGTAAAGAACGCCTCGTCGGCGATGTACAGGTCGTCGCGCGTGAGGCGGCGCGTCACGACCTGGATGCCTAGTTCGGCCGCCAGTTGGTGGATGGTGTTGCGGGTGATGCCGGTCAGCGCCGAGGCGATCTCGGGTTCGTACAGCACGCCGTCGCGCACCATGAAGATGTTTTCCCCGGAGCCTTCGGCCACGAAGCCCTCGGTGTCGAGCAGGATGGCCTCGTCGTAGCCGTGGTCCAGCGCCTCGGCATTGGCCAGGATGGAGTTCGCGTAGGTGCTGGCGACCTTGGCGCGCGGCATCGTGACGTTCACGTGCTGGCGGGCATAGGACGAGACTTTGACCCGGATGCCCTGGCGCAGGGCGTCCTCGCCCAGGTAGGCGCCCCAGGGCCAGGCGGCGATGGCGACGTGGACGGTGGCGCCGCGCGGCGACACGCCCATTTTTTCAGAGCCATAGAACACCAGCGGCCGGATATAGCAGGATTCCAGTTCATTGCGGCGCACGACCTCGATCTGGGCCTCGGAGATCGCGTCCTGGGAATAGGGGATCTTCATCTGGTAGATGTGGGCCGAATTGAACAGGCGGCGGGTGTGGTCCGCCAGCCTGAAAATCGCCGTGCCGTGGTCGGTCTTGTAGGCCCGCACCCCCTCGAATACCGCCAGCCCATAGTGCAGCGAGTGCGTCAGCACGTGCGTGGTGGCCTCGCGCCAGGGAACCATTTTGCCGTCATACCAGATAAAGCCGTCGCGGTCTGCCATGGACATCGCGTTCTCCTTCGATGGGAAGACAATTATTGTACCAATTGCCCGGCGTCCGGCTAAGCGCGCTAAAATGGAAAGGTTATAGACGCGCGCGACCTCATACTGCGGCGCGCGCCACAACCTCACCAGATGACAGACACCCTCCCCACCGACTCCCCCGCCGCGCAATCCGTTCCCTTTTCCAGCTTTGGCCTGCACCCGGGCATCATGCAGGCGGTCGAGTCCACCGGCTATGTTTCGGCCACCCCGATCCAGGCCGCGGCGATCCCGCTGGTCATGGCCGGGCGCGACGTCATGGGCGCCGCCCAGACCGGCACCGGCAAGACCGCCGCGTTCTCGCTGCCCATCCTACACCGGCTCATGCCCTTCGCCAGCCACAGCGCCTCGCCGGCGCGCCACCCGGTGCGCGCGCTGATCCTGACGCCCACCCGCGAACTGGCCGACCAGGTGCACGCCAACGTCGCCCTCTACAGCAGCTGCGTGCCCCTGCGCACCGCCGTGGTGTTCGGCGGCGTCGACATCCGGCCGCAGCGCGACCTGTTGCGCCAGGGCTGCGAAATCCTCATCGCCACCCCGGGCCGGCTGCTGGACCACATCGAACAACGCAACGTCAGCCTGGCCCAGGTCGGCATGCTGGTGCTGGACGAGGCCGACCGCATGCTCGACATGGGCTTCCTGCCCGACCTGGACCGCATCCTGCGGCTGCTGCCCGAGGGGCGCCAGGGCCTGCTGTTCTCGGCCACCTTCAGCCCCGAAATCCGCAAGCTCGGCCGCACGTTCCTGCGCAGCCCGGTCGAGGTCGAGGTCGCGCGCCCCAACGCCACGGCCGACAACGTCACCCAGATCGCCTATCCGCTGGCCGGCGACGACAAGCGCCGGGCCGTGGTGCACCTGGTCAAATCGCGCAACCTGAACCAGGTCATCGTGTTCTCCAACACCAAGATCGGCTGCAGCCGCCTGGCGCGCCAATTGGTGCTGGACGGCGTGCGCGCCGAATCCATCCACGGCAACAAATCCCAGATCGAACGCATGAAGGCACTCGACGCCTTCAAGGCCGGCACCCTCGAGGTCCTGGTGGCCACCGACGTCGCCGCGCGCGGCCTGGACGTCGCCGGGGTGCCCTGCGTCATCAACTACGACCTGCCCTACAACGCCGAGGACTACGTCCACCGCATCGGCCGCACCGGCCGCGCCGGCGCCTCGGGCGAGGCCATCGCGTTCTTTGCCCCCGACGAGGAACGCTACCTGCTCGACATCGAAAAACTCATCAAGGTCCGCATCCCGCGCGGCGAACTCGAACTGCCGCGCGCCTCGCGGCGCCGCCCCGTCGGCAGCCACCGCGGCGCGGCGCGCCCCTGGCACGACGAGGCCCCGGTCGACGAGTTCTTTACCAAGCCCTACGTGCCCGCGCCGCATGCCGCGGAATCGGCATCCGACCAGCCCCGCCGGGCCACCGTCGTGCCCGCGCGCCGTCCGGTGGGCGTGCTGCTGGGCGGCGGCGCCCACAAGCTGTCCTAGTTTCTACCCCGGTCCGGCGCGTCCGCGCGCCGATCAAAACCCCGCCAAGTCCCCCGGCCCCTCATCGGTGGGCGCCATCGATCCGGCCGAGCGCACCAGGCGCTCCAGGTGCTGGATGTGCGGCAACTGCGTGCCCCAGAATCGCGTGCCCTCGCGGTCCTGCACCAGCAGGGTCGGGAAATTCTCGACGTCCTCGTCGCCCAGCCATTCCGGATCGTCCTCGATGTCGATCCAGATGAACAGGGCCTCGGGCATGCGCCGCGCCAGGTCCTCGAAGGCGGGCCGGTATTGCGTGCAGGTGTCGCACCAGGCGGCGCAATAGCAGGCAATGCGCAAGCCCGTGTGGCTGGCGAGGCGGGCGCGCAAGGCGGCCAGATCGGTACGGGGATTGAAGACGGTCATGCAGACAGCGGTCGGGTTGTTTGTCTATGATAATTGTATTGTCAGAATGGGAACCTACGCATGACCCGACACGACCTGGCCTTGCTCGAACGCGGCCGCCCCTCCGGCCTGGGACTGGTGGCCCAGGCTTTTCGCCGCGCCCTGGTCAGCCAGCTGCATCCGCGCATGCTGGCGGCCCTGTTCCTGCCCTTCGTCATCGCCTTCCTCGGCGCGGCGGTGCTGCTGTGGCTGTTCTGGGATCCCCTGACGGCCTGGCTCAACGGCGAGGCCGCGAACTGGGGCCTGCTCAACACCATCGACGGCTGGCTGGTGGCCGCGGGCCTGTTTTCCCTGAAGCTCTGGCTGGTGCCCATCATGGCCGCCGGCATCCTGCTGCCCATGGCCGGCATCCTCGGCCTGGTGATCGCGGCGGTGTTCGTGATGCCGCTGGTGCTGCGGCACCTGGAACACCGCGAATACCAGGGCCTGGGGCGGCAGGGCACCAACACCGTGGTGCTGGGGATCTGGAACGCCGCCTGGGTCGGCCTGCTGTTCTGCCTGGGCTGGCTGGTGACCATGCCGCTGTGGCTGATTCCGCCGCTGGCCCTGGTGCTGCCGGTGTTCTGGTGGGCTTTCGCCTTTGCGCGCATGCTGCGCGTCGATGCCATCATCGAACACGCCAGCGTGGCCGAACGCCGCCTGCTGTGGCGGCGCTACAATCGCCACTTCTGGCTGATGGGCGTGTGCCTCGCGCTGATCAACCTGATCCCGCCCGCCTGGCTGGTGATTCCGGTGTTCTCGGCCCTGGTGTACGCGCATTTCTGCCTCGACGCCCTGCGCCGGCTGCGCGCCGAAACCGTCATCGATCTCTAGGCCACCACATCCGCCACCATGACCCAGCCCCCGAAAATCCGCCTGATCGCCATCGGCGACGAGATCCTGTCCGGCCGCCGGCAGGACAAGCATTTCTCAAAGATCATCGAACTGCTCTCGGTCCGCGGCCTGGCGCTCAATGCCGCCGAGTTCATCTCGGACGACGAGGACGAGATCACCGCCTGTCTGACGCGCAGCTTCGCCACCGGCGACATCGTATTCTGTTGCGGCGGCATCGGCGCCACGCCCGATGACCGTACCCGCCAGGCCTGCGCCCGCGCCCTGGGCGTGGGCCTGGCCCTGCATCCCGAGGCCGAACGCCTGATCGGCGAGCGTTGCGCCGACATGGCCGCGCGCGGGCAGGGCAGCGCCGACATGAGCACCCCGGAAAACCGCCAGCGCCTGCAGATGGGCGTGTTCCCCATCGGCGCCCAGATCGTCCCCAACGCCTACAACAAGATCCCCGGCTTCTTCGTCCGCGACCACACCTTCATGCCCGGGTTTCCCGTCATGGCCGAACCCATGATGACCTGGACGCTGGACACCCGCTACGCGCACTGGCACCATCAGGTCCAGCGCATCGAGCATTCCTTCCTGGTCTTCGGCCTGCCCGAATCGCGCATCACCCCCGCCCTCGAGGCCCTCGAGCTGCGCTGGGCCGGCGTCAAGGCCTTCAGCCTGCCCAGCGTGGGCGTCGAGAGCGGCGGCCCGCACATCGAACTGGGCGTCAAGGGGCCGCCCGACCCGGCCGCCGAGGCCCTGGCCTACCTGCGGGCCGAGGTCGTGCGCGTCGGCGGCCAGCTGACGCCGCCGCCGCGCGACTAAGGGCGATCGAGGGGGAATGCGGCCGCTGGAGGTGAAAAAAAGCTTGCCAGCGGCATGGATATTTCATAGTATGGAATTGTTGCATTGCATCAAGCTCACGCCATGGCACGCCTCCAGCCCCTCTCGACGCACTCCCCGGAATCCTTCGCCAACGGCGCCACGACAGCCGCGGGCATCGACCACCACGGCCCCGTCACCATCCAGGTGCTGGACCGCGCGATGCGCATCCTCGACGTCCTGGCCAGCCAGCGCGACCCCGTCGCCCTCAAGGACCTGTCGGCGGCGACCGGCCTGCATGCCTCCACCGCGCACCGCATCCTCAGCGACCTGACCGTCGGGCGCTATGTCGAGCGCGTCGACAGCGGCCTGTACCGCCTGGGCATGCGCCTGCTGGAACTCGGCTCGCTGGTCAAGGGACGGCTGGACGTGCGCGCCGCGGCCATCGGCCCCATGCGCGACCTGCACCGCCAGACCGGCCAGACCGTCAACCTGTCCCTGCAGCAAGGCGACGAGATCGTCTACATCGAGCGCGCCTGGAGCGAGCGCTCCGGCATGCAGGTCGTGCGCGCCATCGGCGGCCGCGCGCCCCTGCACCTGACCTCGACCGGCAAGCTCTTCCTCTCGATGTGGGACCAGCGCAATGTGCGCAGCTACGCCATGCGCACCGGCCTGGCCGGCACCACCCGCAACAGCATCACCGAACTCGACCTGCTGGAGCGCGAACTCGCGCTGGTGCGGCGCCACGGCTATTCGCGCGACAACGAGGAACTGGAACTGGGCGTGCGCTGCATCGCCGCCGGGGTCTACGACGACACCGGCGCCTTGCTGGCCGGCCTGTCGCTCTCGGCGCCCGCCGAGCGCATGCGCGACGACTGGATCCCCGTGCTGCTGAACACCGCCGCGCACATCTCCGAGGCCCTGGGCTACGAGGCGCCGCACTGATCCGGACACACCCGCTTGCACTATTTGCTGCAACGCAACAAAAAAATGTTGACATGCCTGGGGATTCGCGTAGAATTTCAATTGTGCAGTGCAACATTGAAGGCGCCGGATGACTATCCAAGTGCGGCCTTCGCCACTTACTAGGAGTCCACCATGAGCGCTACCCCCCAAACCCTGCTGGCCGGCCAGAAAGCCGCCCTCGACAACCTGCTGGCCGTCCAAGGCACGTTCTTCAGCGGCTTTGAAAAGCTGGTCGACCTGAACCTCAAGGCCTCCAAGGCCGTTTTCGAGGACGTCGCCGCCAAGTCCCAGGAAGCCATCGAACTGAAGGACGCCCAGGAAATCCTGGCCTTCACCTCCTCGTTGGTTCGTCCCGACCAGGCCGTCGCCTACAGCAAGCACGTCTACGAAATCCTGTCCGACGTCCAGGGCGACCTGAACAAGCTGGCCGAGGCCCAACTGAACGAAGGCCAAAAGCAAGTCTCCGACGCCATCGAGCAGATCTCGCGCAACGCCCCCACCGGCTCCGAAGGCGCCGTGGCGCTGCTGAAGTCCTCGCTGGCCACCGCGACCAACGCTTATGAAACCGTCACCAAGGCCGCCCGCCAGGCCGCCGACGTCGCCGAGTCGAACATCAACGCCGCGACCAACGCCACCCTGAAGGCCGCCGCCGACGTTGCTCAGACGACCACCAAGGCCGCGCCCCGCGCCCGCCGCGCCGCCGCCAACTGATAGACCCCCGTCGATCGGGCCGGACTCCGTAGCCGGCCCCGATCGATCGCAGCACCTTCCCCGAGGTTCCCCCTCGGGGATTTTTTTTGTGTGTCCGGCAGGCGCGCTAATGAGGCTTCGGGGCGCCGAACTTTTCGGCATACAGGTCGCGAACCCAATCAATGAATACGCGCACCCTGGGGGAGAGCTGACGATGGAATGGGTACAGTGCGCAGACAGGCACTTCGGGACACGACCATTCCGAGAGCACTTGAACCAGGCGCCCGGCCCGCAGATGTTCCTCCAGCCTTAAACGAGGCACCTGGATCAGCCCGCAGCCCGCCAGCGCCGCGCTCGTGTAGCACTCTGCATCGCTCACTGAAATCCAGCCGCTCACCTCGAATTCCGTCACCTCGCCATCGACAATGACTTTGAAGGGATAGCGGTTGTCATTGCCCGGCGCGAAAAAGCCGATTCCCTGGTGCTTCGTCAATTCACGCGGATGTGTCGGGGTGCCGTTGCGCGCCAGGTATTCGGGGCTTGCGCAGATGATCTCCGGCATATCCGCCAGCTTTCGAACCACCAGCGATGAGTCGCGGGGTTGACCGGCCCGCACCACGCAGTCGATGCCTTCCTTGACCAGGTCCACCAAACGGTCGCCGCTGCTGATGACGACGTCAATTCGAGGGTAGCGTTCCCTGAACTGGCCAATGCGCGGCAGGATGATCGTCGTCGCATGTGCCCCATGGAGGTTCAGCCGGAGCGTCCCATGGGGATTGGCAACGTGGGTGCTCAGGGCCGTTTCCGCGTCCTCCAGGTCGGCCAGGACACGCTGGGAACGTTCGTAGAATGCCTGCCCGTCCAGCGTGGGCCTGACTTGCCGCGTGGTTCGATCCAGCAGGCGCGCGCCCAGCCGCCTTTCCAGTTCTTTGATCGCATGTGTCGCCGTGGCGCGCGGGATGTTCAGTGCACGCGCGGCTTCGGTGAAGCTGCCCAGCTCCACGATTCGATTGAAGAGCTGCAAAGCATGAAAGCGGTCCATGTGGGTCCGATTGTTGAGATTTTTTGAATTGACCAGTTAATTTCACCCCATTTATCCATCGGGGGTCAATCGACATCATAGAGTCCAGGCCCACGGCCCGCCGCTTCCGCGGCTCATCCTCAATCACATCAAGGAAACCATCATGACCACCAGCAGATCGCCCGCCACAGCATCGCCTGCCCGCACGGCCATCGTGACCGGTGCCTCCCGGGGTATCGGGCGCGCCATCGCCCTGCGCCTCGCCGAGGACGGCTTCAAGATCGCAGTCAATTACTCGGGCAATGCAGCCAAGGCGCAGGAAGTCGTCTCGTCCGTCCGGGCGACGGGCGGGGAGGCGATCGCCGTGCAGGCCGACGTGTCCCGTGCGGAAGATGTACAGCGGCTCTTTGCCACAACCCTGGAAGCCTACGGCACCCTCGGTGTCGTGGTGCATAACGCCGGTGTGATGCCGCTGGCGCTGATCGCCCCCGACAGCATAGAGGCATTCGATCGCATTGTTCAGATCAATCTGCGCGGTGCCTTCCTGGTGTTGGGGCAGGCCGCTCAGCACATCCAATCCGGCGGCCGCATCATCGCACTGTCGACCACTGTGATCGCCAAGTCCTTCCCTCGGTACGGCCCCTACATAGCGACCAAGGCCGGTGTCGAAGGGCTGGTGCATGTCCTGGCCAACGAGCTGCGCGGCCGAAGCATCACAGTCAATGCGGTGGCGCCCGGCCCCGTCGCCACCGAACTGTTTCTGGACGGCAAGACCGACGAACAGGTCGCCCAGCTTGGCAAAGTCCCCCCCTTGGAGCGCCTGGGCCAGCCCGAGGACATCGCGCGCGTGGTGTCGTTCCTGGTGGGCGCCGATGGTGGCTGGATCAACTCTCAGGTCGTGCGCGCCAACGGCGGGTTCGCCTGAGCGCGGGAACCCCGGCATTGGCGGTCAGTGCGCCCATGCATGCCGGCATTCGTGCCGCCGGAGGGACTCCGACGGCCTATTCGGTGGCGAGGCTCACCGGGATCTTGAGATAGCGCATGCCATTGGATTCCGCGTCCGGCAGGCGGCCCGCGCGGATGTTGACCTGGATGGACGGCAACAGCAGGGCGGGCGCCGACAGCGTCGCGTCGCGGCGCTGGCGCATGTCGGTGAATTCCTCGGCGCCCACGCCGTCATGCACGTGGACGTTGTGCCGGCGCTGCTCGGCGACGGTCGTTTCCCAGGCGTACTCGCTGCGTCCCGGCGCCTTGTAGTCGTGGCACAGGAACAGCCGCGTCTCCGCCGGCAGCGCCAGCAGCCGGCGGATCGACTGGTACAGCGTTTGCGCGCTGCCGCCGGGAAAGTCGGCGCGCGCCGTGCCGTAGTCCGGCATGAACAAGGTGTCGCCGGTGAACACCGCATCGTCGATCCGGTACGACACGCAGGCGGGGGTGTGGCCGGGCGTGTGCAAGACCTCCACGGCCAGGTCGCCGATGTGGAAGGTCTCGCCGTCGCGAAACAGCCAGTCGAACTCCTTGCCGTCGCCCGAGACGTCGTCCAGATTGAACTTCCGGCGAAAGATCCGCTGGACTTCGCGGATGTGCTCGCCGATGGCCACGGGCGCCGCCGTGCGCGTTTTCAGATAGTGCGCCGCGCTGAGGTGATCCGCATGCGCGTGGGTCTCGAGTATCCACGCGATCTGCAGTCCGCCGGCCTGCGCGGCCGCCAGGATGCGATCCGCCGAGGTGGTCGAGGCCTTGCCGCCGGCGTGATCGTAGTCCAGCACCGCGTCAATAATGGCCGCCTGGCGGGTGGCCGGATCCGAGACCAGATAACTCACCGTATTGGTGGCCTCGTCAAAGAAAGCCTGGATGTCCGCGGAAGCATGCATGGCGTGTCCGTCAAAGAGTTCATCGACGCCTCAAGGGTAGCAAAGTCCGCGCCTGGCTATCGGACCGTGCTGCAGGCCTCCGACAGCGCCTGCGCGAACATCTTGACCAATTCGCCCGCGTGGGCGCTCTTTTCGGGGGTCATCTCGGAGCGCAGATGGCTGATGGCCACCGCGGCATGGGGCTGCAAGCCGTTCTGGACACGGACCGGCGCGCCGACCGACCACATGTGGTCGCGGGTTTCGCCGTCGTCGATCGAGTAGCCGCGGTCCCGGATGGACGCCATCTGGCGCAGCAGCGCGTCGACGTCGGCGACGCCGTTTTGCGTCAGCCGCACCAGTTCATGCTTCTCGTAGAAAGCCCGGATCTCCTGGTCGCTCATCAGGCTGAGCAGGGCCTTGCCGGTGGCGGTGCAGCATGCCGGCAGGCGCATGCCGGCATTGAATGTGATCCCCAGGGCCAGCGGGCTATTGCGGCATGCGATGTAGATCACATCCGGGCCGTCGGGCACGGCCAGGATGGCCGCCTCCTGGCTGTGGGCGATGCGGTGGTCCCAGATCGCATAGAACTCGGCCGGGAGCTCCGAGCTCTGATTCCGGGCGTTGGCCAGCTCGACCAGGCGCAACCCCAACCGATAGGTATTGTCCGGCCGCCGCTCGAGGAATCCGGCGTTCACGAGTTCGGCCAGCAGGCCGTGCGCCGAGCTTTTGGCGATGCCCAGCTCGTCGGCGATATCGGTCATGTTCACGGGCCGGCCGGCGCGCGCCACGACATCCAGAATCCCGAGTCCGCGCGTCAGCGCCGGCGCCAAGCCTCTTTTTGCAGACGTTTTTTCTTGCGCAACCATATTTGCTGTCATTGATTTCGTTCGTCGCTGCCCCTGATGGCGGCGTCCAATTATCCCCGCCGGGCCGATGGTGCCGGGCCAGAACAGGGGAAAACCCTGATATTGGCGTGTAAAACGATTATGCCATAATTCTATCCATCGAACTCAGTTCGATATATAGAAATTCTGTCGCAAACGGCCCGTCGCCCGGCGCGGGCGCGGGTCGCGGCATCGAAGGCGGGCTTTGCAAGCCTGCGCACGGTGCCGGCGGGCGTGAACCGGAGACTCACGCGGATCAAGGTATTGAGGCCCGCAGGGCATTCAACCAACAAGGAGGAAGTCATGATTTTCAGAGCTACTGTCTTATCGGCCGCCATCCTCATGGGCGTGGCCGGCACCCCGGCACATGCCAAAGACACGGTGAAGATCGCGTTCATCGGCCCCCTGTCGGGCGGCAATTCCGCCACCGGCGTCGGCGGCCGGAACTCCGCCGAAACCGCGGTGCGCGTCAGGAACGAAAAGGGCGACTCGAAGTACAACTACGAGCTCGTCGCCCTGGATGACGAGTGCAAGCCGAACGTTGGCGTCCAGGTCGCCACGCGCGCCGCGACCGACCGCCACATCATTGCCGGCATTACGCACTTTTGTTCCGCGGTCGCGATCGCCACGGTCGACGTCTACCACCGCTTCGGCTTCCCCGTCGTTGTCTGGGGCGCGATCCTGCCGGACATCACGTACGCCCAGGATTACAAGGAAGTGCACCGCGTCAACGGCTCGATGCTGGACGAGACGGAAGTCGCCACGAATTCCCTCATCGAGATGGGCTACAAAAAGTGGGTCGTCATTCACGACACCACCGACTACGGCAATATGCTGAACAAGATGTTCCAGGAAAAGGCGCCCAAGAAGGGCGGCGAAATCGTGGGGTCTTTCGGCGTCGGCGCCAACCAGCAGGATTTCTCGGCCGAACTGCTGAAGATCAAGGACATCAACCCCGACGTCGTCCTCTTCGCCGGCCTGACGCCCCTGGGTGTCCGGGTCCGCTCGCAGATGGAGCACTTCGGCGTCGACGTCCAATTCGCCGCCGTATCGGGCATCATGTCGACATCCTATTTCGATGCCCTGGGCCAAACGGCGGAGGGCACCCTGTCGTTCCACAATGCCGCGCCCTTGACCGCGATGCCGGGCGGCAAGGCCTTCCTGGAAAACTATGGCAAGGCCAATTACAGCAATCCGCCCGAGCCCTACGGGCCGTATGCCTATGTGGCCGCCGACCTGATCATGTCCGCCATCGAGCAGGTGGGTCCCGACCGCAAGAAGGTCCAGGCCATCCTGAACGACACGAAGGACTATCCCAGCATCGCCGGCCCCATCAATTTCGATGACCACCGAAACAACAGCGTGGCCTCCACGCGGTATGTCGCGCAGGACGGCGACTGGGTCCGGTGGGAGGACAGCGAATACGCAAGCGGCAAGCGCCAGCTGAAAGGCCGCTGAATCTTAGAGTCAAGGAGCGCTTCCTCATGGGTAGTCTCGTAGAGTTTGTTTTCTACGGCGCCGTGCTCGGGATCATGTACGCGTTGATCGCCGTCGGGTTCACCCTGTTTTTCGGGGTGCTCGACGTCATCAACTTCGCGCATGGCGACGTCCTGACGGTGGGTGCATTTTCCGGGCTGGTGGCCTACCTGGGCCTGGGTGTCCTCGGGGTGGACCTGCCGCTCGTCCTGCAACTGGTGACCGTCGTCCTGGCCGCGTGCGTCATGACGGCGGCCGCCGGCGTGTTGATCGGCAAGGTCTTCGTCGTGCCGATGCGCGATGCGCCGGCCTTCAACATCCTGTTGATGACCTTGATGATCGGCACGGTGTTTCGCGAGGCGATCCGCCTGTTCTATCCGCAAGGCGCAAACCCCAAGGCCTTCCCGGCGTTGATCTCCAAGGCGGCGGTCGACGTCGGCGGGGTCTTCATACGGCTGGACAGCATCGCCTTGCTGGTGCTGGGGCTGGCCGTGGTGTTTTTGACGAGCTGGCTGATCAATCACACCAAATTCGGCCTGGCGATCCGTGCCGTCGCACAGGATGCCGATACCGCGCAGGTGATGGGCATCCCGTTCAAGCGGACGGTATTCGCCACCTTCGCCCTGGGGTCCATCCTCGCGGGCATTGCCGGAATCATGCACGGCATCTACTACAGCGAGATCAACTTCAATTCCGGGCTGTTCCTGGGCTTGATCGGGTTCTCGGCCGCCGTGGTCGGGGGGCTGGGCAGCATATGGGGCGCCATCATCGGCGGCTTTACCTTTGCCGCCCTGCAGACGGTCTGGGTGGTCCTGTTCCCGGACGCCAGCAGCTATCGGGATGTGTTCTCGTTCGCCGTCATCATCGTCATCATGGCCCTCTTTCCCACCGGCATCATTGCCGAGCGATACAGCGAAAAGGTGTAAGCATGAGCGTGCTTCGTTTCTGGCCTTCCCTGGCAATACTTGCCCTTGCGGCGATCTGGACGCTTTGCCTGCTGCTGGCCGAGGACCAATGGATGATCTGGTCGGCCCTGGCCGTGGCGGCGGTCGCGATTCCGGCGGCCATGCGCACGGGGGCCGGTGCCGGGCTGGGCGCCGCCCTGAATGAATCCGGACGGTTCTTTGCGCTGCTGATCTCCGCCCTGATCGTCATGATCGCCCTGGTCATCCACGACGGCCACTATCCCCTCATGATGCTGGCCTCCGTCCTGATCTATGGCCTGGTCTGCATCGGTCTCACCATCCAGTTCGGCTATGCCGGGGTGATCAACTTTGCCGGCGCGGCGTTCTTCGGCATCGGCGGCTACACCGCCGCCGTGCTGGGCACGTCCGGGGTGCCGTCGCTGCTGATCGTGCTGCTGGGCGGCGTGATCGCGGCGCTGATCGGCGGGTTCATCATTTTGCCGATCCTGCGCACGCGGGGCCATTACTCCGCGCTGATCACCATTGCGTTCGGCCTGCTGTTCCAGATATTTCTCGAGGTCAACGAAACCCTGGGCGGGCCGCAGGGGCTGAAGGTCGAAGGCGCCGCCATCGCCGGCTGGTCGCTGCTGGACGGGATATCGCTGGCGGGCTACGACGCCTCGTTCTACCTCAATTACGTGCTGCTGATCGCGGCGATCTTCACGGCCGTGTTCATCCTCACCCGCAACCTGGAAAGGAGCTGGATCGGGATCAATCTCGATGCCGTGCGCGAGGACGCCATCGGTGCGTCGGTGTTCGGGATCAACGTGACGGCATGGCGCATCTTTGCCTTCATGCTGGGGAACTTCGTGATCGGGATCGCGGGCGCGCTGTTCGCCATGATGCAGAACTTCATCGCGCCGTCCAATTTCTCGTTCTCCGATTCCTTGCTGATGCTGTCGATCATCGTCATCGGGGGCATCGGCAATCTCTGGGCCTTGCTGCCGGCGGCGATCATCGTGATCCTGATCCCCGAAAAGCTGCAGGAGATCGGTGAATACCGGATCCTGATCTTCTCCGTGCTGGTGGCGCTCATGCTTCGCTTTCGCCCCACCGGCCTGTTCCCCCGGCCGGTGCGCCAGTTCAAACGGGAGGTCGAACAATGAGCACGCTATTTTCCGCGCGTGACGTCACGGTCAAGTTCGGCGGACTGGTGGCGGTGGACGCCCTGTCGTTCGATATTTCGGAAGGCACCATCACCGGCCTGATCGGGCCCAACGGATCCGGCAAGACGACATTTTTCAACGCGGTCACGGGACTGTGCCGATTGGCCGGGGGCAGCATCTCGATCGGCGGCCAGGACATATCCGGCCTGTTGTCCCGCGAGGTGTATGGCAAGGGCATTACGCGGACGTTCCAGCGCTCGCGGCTGTGCCTGTCGCTGTCGGTCTTCGACAATGTCATGATCGGCCGGCAGAACGGCTTGCCGTTCGGCCTGCTCGACAACCTGGTGCGGCGCCGGCGGTTCAGGAAGGAACTCGTCGGCCACCACCACCGCGTCGCCGGCCTCCTGAATACATTCAGCGAAAGCCTCGCCCAGCGGATCTTCGAGCCTTTGCACAGCCTCAACATGATCGACCGGCGCCGCATAGAGGTGTGCCGGGCCTTGATTGCCGAACCCAAACTGCTGCTGCTGGACGAGCCGTCCGCGGGCATGACGCCCGATGAAACCCAAGAGTTCATGGACGACATCCTCAAGGTTCGCGCGAACAATCCGAGGATGAGCATCATCATCATCGAGCATGAAATGGAACTCATGCAGCGGGTGGCCGAACATTGCATCGTGCTCAACCACGGCCGCAAGGTCAGCGAGGGCACGTTCGACGATGTGGTCAGCGATCCATGGGTTCAGGAAGCCTATCTGGGGGAAGCATGAGCGGACACCTCGTCACCAATGATATTTGTGCCGCCTACGGCAGCGCGCGCGTCCTGTCGGGCGTGTCCATCGAGGCCAAGGAAGGCGCCATCACCTGCATACTCGGGGCCAACGGCGCCGGCAAGACATCCCTGATCCGGGCGATTCTGGGGCTGCTGCCGACCTCGCAGGGCACGGTCTCGCTGGACGGCGCGCCGCTGGACCGGCTGGAGACGCACCGGCGGATCGAGCGGGGCATCGGTTGCGTGCCGGAAGGCCGCAAGCTCTTTCCCAAGATGACTGTCGAGGAAAACCTCCATGCCGGCGCGTTCCTCGTCAAAGAACGCGCCCTGGTCGCCGAGCGGCTCGAGCGCGTCTATGCGACCTTTCCGCGCCTGGCCGAACGCAAGCAGCAATTCGCCGGCACCATGTCCGGCGGCGAGCAGGCCATGGTCTCCATCGGCCGCGCCCTCATGAGCGATCCCAAGATCCTGCTCATCGACGAGCCCTCCCTCGGCCTGTCGCCCGCGCTGGTCCGGGATTCGTTCGGCATCATCGGCAGCGTCAACAAGACCGGCGTGTCGATCCTGCTGGTCGAGCAGAACGTGCGCCAGACCTTGGCCATCGCCGATTACGGCTACGTCATCAGCCAAGGCACGGTCGTCGCCCAGGGGGCGGCCGACCAGCTCATGAACGACGAAAAAATGAAGGCCGCCTATTTCGGCCGGACCCGCTAGCCGGATTCGCCGCGCTTGCACCATCACTTGACCCACGCTGTCGCGGTTGGGTACCGGACAGCCATGATTCTAGGAGAAGCCCAATGACCGACGTCAACATCAAACTCGCCAAGGTTCGGCAGTTCCATCTCTTCGAGCGCGAGACGCTGCGCGAGGCGGGCGTGGCCGTTACCGCCGTGTCCCGCCATGTGGTTGCCGGCGTGGTGTTCGAGAACCCCCTTGCGGGCAAGGGCGCCGCATCCGCCGAGGACCTCGACCGCATGGCCGAGATCTCGCTGGAGCTCGGGGCGGAACTGAGCCGCCGGGCGCTTGCCAGGATGACTGACGTGGGCCGGCCACGCGCCTACGGAAAGGCCGTCATCGTCGGCACGGACGGCGATGCCGAGCACGGGGCGGCCCTGATCCACCCGCGCATCGGCCTGGCCATGCGGCGCACCCTGGGCGCGGGGCCCGCGCTGATCCCCGGAAACGCCAAGGTGGCGGGGCCGGGTGCCTCGATCGACCTCATCTTCGGCGGCGCCGAGGATGCCTGGGACTACGATGCCATGGACGCCACGACCGTCAGCATTCCGGGCGGCCCCGGCCCTGGCGAGATCGCGCTGTTCGTCGGCTTCGGCACCGTGCGCGCGAATGCGCGCATCCAGGGTGCCAGCGCCGATCAGGTGGCCAATCTGGTCGCCGAGATCCGCGGCGCGACGGCATAGCGTCTGCCGGACGGCATAACGGCGGCGCCGGCATGGCGCTCGGCCCGGAGCTGCAGGCTCCGGGTTTTTTTGGTGGCGCGCCCGGCAGGGCGCACCCACTAGAGGGTGCAAGTCCCTTACTCGCCCGACAAGGGGATGGATGCCACACCAACCGACATTACCCCCCAACCACGCACAATGAAACGTGGCTGAAAGTGTGCCAATAGCCGATTGAAAACCATGGGGTTTTGCAACCATCCGTAGGTTCGATGTATTGCGCCCAACCCGCTGGCCGTCACGCCTATCTGCTAGACTCTGACGTGTAACAGAGTATGCCCTAAATGTCTAGGGCATCGTCCTTGCAGGAGACGTCGCGTGCCAAGCCAGCCCCCTACCGAAGCCCATCTGGGCGACCTTATGCTTACGCTAGTGCCGGGGGACGGCTCCACCATCGGTAACACGGCCCTGCGACGGGCCATGGAAATCACGCTACGCGCCGCTGGCCTGACCCTAACCAAAGAACAATACTGGCAGGCGCACACCACGCTCATCGCCCGCGGAGTGCTGCTAAAGGGCCAAGGGCGAGGGGGGTCAGTGCGCCGGGCCCAAACCACTGACAAGGTCGCGGCCGCCCAGAATTTTTTACTTCAGATCCAGCAGGCACCCGCAGCCACAGGCGAATCAGCCACTCCCATCACTGTTTCGACACAGCCCACCCGGACAAAAACAGCCGTCAGAACAAGCCGGGCTACTGCAGATGACGCTCAGATCCTATCCTACCGGCACGCCGATAAGCGCGTGAACAACCCCGAGGTAGGCATGGTGAACCCCACCACAGACCCCGAGGCAGGCAAGGCTCGATGGGCCTACGACCCGCACCTGGACCCTGCCTTGGGATTTGACCCCCAGCGCAGCCAGGTCGAATCTCTGATCGACGATGCCCTGGCATCGGGCGACACCGACCAGATGCGCACCGCGCTGGAAGAACTGAAACGTCTGCAAAGCCCCTACCTGAACTGGGCGGGCAAGGCCGAACGCACCAGCTTCGACATCGACACGGTAAGCCTGCACGTGCACGAGCGTATCGACCCAGCCAGCATTCTGGCAGCGGTACGCAAAGCGATGGAGGCAAAAACCAAAAGCCAGGGTGCGGCCAAGGCGATCCAACCTGGGCTGTTCGACGCGCCCTTTGAAAACCTGCCCCTGCGCGACGCCATCGACTTTTACCGCCACGAGCGCGGCTGGGCCAACCGCCTGATTTCTGGCGACAGCCTGCTGGTGATGAACAGCCTGCTGCAAAAGGAAAACATGGCGGGCCGAGTGCAGATGATCTACATCGATCCGCCCTACGGCATCAAATACGGCAGCAATTTCCAGCCTTTCGTCGGCAAGCGGGATGTGAAGGACCGCAAAGACGAGGACCTGACCCAGGAACCGGAAATGATCAAGGCCTTCCGGGATACTTGGGAGCTAGGGATCCATTCGTACCTGACGTATCTGCGGGATCGGCTATTGCTGGCGCGAGAATTATTGAATGAAACCGGCAGCGTGTTTGTGCAGATTTCGGATGAGAACCTGCATCATGTGCGGGAATTGATGGAGGAAATATTTGGTGAAAAAAATTATTGCTCAACTATCCAAGTTCAAAAGACCGGCAGCCAGGAGGGCACGCTACTCAGCACAACTGTCGATTTCTTGATTTGGTATGCAAAAAATAAATCTTTAGTGCCTGACAAGTATCGCAAGCTTTTCCTGCAACGGCAAAAAGGGGACAAATCACTGACTCGCTATGACTACATAGAACTGGCCGGGGGAGAGACGCGTCGAGCAACCCAAGCTGAAATTTCTGGCGAAACTGGTAAACTGGAAGGATGCAAAGCCTTCCAGTTTACCAGTTTAATTTCAGATGGTCAATCAGGAACTGATCAAAATTTTGAATTTCGATCTGAAAAATACCTTCCTAAAGCGACATCTCATTGGAAAACCTCAGTTGCCGGTTTACATCGCCTTGCCAAAGCTTTTCGAATCGATTCGGCGAGTACCACGATCCGTTATAAGCGGTATCTGGACGATTTTCCTGTTATCCCCGTGGATGATCGCTGGGAATCTGTACAGATCGGAAAGGAACTAAGCTATGTCGTCCAAACCGCCGAAAAAGTCATCGAACGCTGCCTTCTGATGACCACCGACCCTGGCGACCTGGTTCTGGACCCGACCTGCGGCTCGGGCACCACGGCCTTCGTTGCCGAAAAATGGGGCCGCCGCTGGATCACTTGTGACACATCCCGCGTGGCGGTGACGCTGACCAAGCAGCGCCTGATGACGGCCAGCTACGATTACTTCGATCTCAAATACCCCCAGGAAGGCTTAAAAGGCGGCTTTATCTATAAGACGGTGCCGCACATCACACTCAAGTCGATTGCCAACAACCCGGAAATCGACACCATCTACGAGCAGAAGCACCCGGCCATCGCAGCGATGTTGGCAAAGCTGAACCAGGCACTGCAACAGACCAAAGTTGCGGAGTTCGCCGTCACCGAAGGCAGTCGTAAGGGACAGACCCTGGACTTCTCCAAGGGTGACGCCCTGCAGGAATGGGAAGTCCCCTTCGACGCGTCCAAGGACTGGCCCGCTGCCGTGCAAGACGCATTGGCGGCTTTCCATTCCAACCGGCAGGCTATGCAGGCGCAGATGGACGCGAGCATTGCCGCCCACGCGGATCAGGAGACCCTGTACGACCAGCCTGCGGTCGCCCGCGACAAGCTGCGCATCACCGGCCCCTTTACCGTCGAAGCAGTGCCCTTTCCCAGTGTCAAATCCCTGGACGAGGCCGAAGGTCCACCCGAAGCCGATGCCAGCATCGCCCGCACGGGCGAATCTGGCCGACAGCACCAGTGGCGCGATGAATTGCTGAAAACCGGCATCCGGGGCAAAGGCGGGCAAAAGCTGAACTTCGCCGATCTGGAACCTTTGCCCACAGATGATGGTATGCAGCACCTGCACGCGACCGGCCACCTGGACACCGGCGAGCGCGTGGTGGTGAGCTTTGGTCCGGAATACGGCGCCCTGGAACAGCGCCAGGTCACCAATGCACTCACCGAGGCGGGCAGCCTGTTTCCGCTACCTAAACTGATTGTGTTCTGCGCCTTTGCCTTCGATCCCGAGGCTGCCAAGGACATCGATGCCCTGCGCGGCATCACGGCGCTCAAAGCACAGATGAACACGGATCTGTTGACTGATGACCTGCGCAAGGCTCGGGCGCACAATCAGAGCTTTTGGCTCATGGGCCAACCTGAAGTCGAGGTACGCAAAGACAAGCGAGGGCGCTATGTCGTCGAAGTCCACGGCTTTGATTATTTCGATACCGTGAAGGGTGAGCTGATCTCCGGCGGCAAGAAGAAGATTGCCATGTGGGCACTGGATACCGACTATGACGAGCGCAGTCTGTTTCCCCGACAGGTGTTCTTCCCCATGGCAGGACGCGGTGAAGGCTGGGAAAAGCTCAAAAAGAACATCCGGTCTGAACTGGACGAATCCCGGCTGGAAGCATTTCACGGTACGGTCAGCCTGCCTTTTGAAGCGGGTGACAATCGCAAGATCGCGGTCAAGATCGTGGATGACCGGGGGATCGAATCCTTGAAAGTCATGGCACTGGACTGAGAAGCAGGCCATGGCACAACCGTCCCTCATCATCAGTTCACCTTTTGAAGCCCCCACACACCACTGGGAACGCGAAGCCGAAAACAAACTCAAACTCGTGGAAGGCCGCAGGCCTGCCGGGTACGAAATTTTCGACACCCGCCACAATACGGTGCGCGGGGTAGAGTTGGAACTAGTGAACCGCATCCGCGACCGCGTAAACGCCTGGCGTGCGGCTGACTACCCCGGCGTGACCGCCATCACCCGCCAACTGCTGGAGCACTGGCGGGACGCCAGTGCTCGGCAGTACACGTTCTACTTTTGCCAGTTGGAAGCCATCGAAACCCTGATCTGGCATGTGGAGTCCCCCGCCGAATTCCGGCAGGGGATCGCTGTCCCCGGCGACGGCGGCGCGTGGGAACGCCTGTGCAGCAAGATGGCAACTGGCACAGGCAAGACTACGGTCATGGCCATGATCATCGCCTGGCAGGTGCTGAACGCCCTGACCTACCCCAAACGCAACAAGGATTTTTCGCGGGCCATCTTTATCGTGGCCCCCGGTCTGACGGTCAAGGAGCGCCTGCAGGTGCTGATGCCCGGACACCCGGCCAATTACTACGACCAGTTTGCCATCTGCCCCAACGAGGCTCTGCGTCAAAGGTTAAACCAGGCAGCCATCCTGATCGACAACTGGCACAGCCTGATGCCGTTGAAAGATGTCACGCGGTCTGTCGTAAAGAAAGGCACAGAAAGTGACGAGGCCTATGTACGCCGCATCTTGGGGGCATTATCGGTCTTCAAGGACATCGCCGTCATCAACGATGAAGCGCACCACGCCTATCGCAACCGGCCCGAAGCCAAGATTAGCAAAAAGGCTGCCGAGGCGCTGGGTATCAACCTGGACGACGCCACCTGCTGGATCGAAGGGCTGGACCGCATTCACAGGATGCGCCGCATCGGCCACTGCTTTGATCTGTCGGCCACACCGTTTGCACCTACCGGCAAGACCAGCACGGAAACCGCTCTCTTTGATTGGGTCATCTCCGACTTTGGCCTGAACGACGCCATCGAGGCAGGTCTGGTCAAAACCCCGCGCGTGGTCATCCGTGACAATGCCCTGCCCAACGCCAAGACCTACCGCAGCAAGCTGTATCACCTCTACCGCGAACCCGAGGTGCAGGATGACCTGAACCGACGCGGTGCTGAGCCCCACGAGGCGCTACCGCAACTGGTGCAGCAAGCCTATACCCTGCTGGGGGCCGACTGGCGCGAAACCTGCGCTGCCTGGTTGGCCGCAGGCCATGTCTCGCCCCCAGTCATGCTAACGGTGTGCAACCGCACCGAAACAGCCGCACGGCTGGAGCACTACTTTCGCCAGGGCGATGCCCATTGGCCCGAACTACAGGCCCCAAGCCGCACCCTGCGCGTGGACTCCAGGGTGCTGGACAAAGCTGAAAGCGGGGAATCCGCCACGGCGGACAAGCCTTACGAGGAAGTCCTGCGCAACATTCTGGAGTCAGCAGACATCCCCGAGACCACCAAAGCGCGCCTGCGGCCGCTAAAGAAAGAAGAACTGCTACGCGCCATCATCGACAACGTTGGCAAACGCGGTACAGCGGGCCAAGACCTGCAAAACGTGATCTCGGTCGCCATGCTGTCCGAAGGCTGGGACGCCAAGAATGTTACCCACATCATGGGCCTGCGCGCCTTCACCAGTCAGCTATTGTGTGAGCAAGTGATCGGTCGGGGGCTGCGGCGCGTGTCCTACGATACGGAACCCGTGCAATGCCCGGATGGCCAGGTGCGTGATCTATTCCGGCCCGAGTTCGTCAACGTGTTTGGTGTGCCGCTCTCGATTTTCCAGGACGTGGACGACCGGGGCGATCCACCACCACCGCCCAAACCCAGCATCCAGGTGGAAGCGCTGGCCGAGCGAGCCGAGCTGGAAATCAGCTGGCCTAACGTGCTGCGCGTCGATACCGTGATCCGCCAGGAACTGACGCTGGACTGGAACAATCATCCCGCCTTGCGGCTGGCCATCGACCCGGCACGCATCCCCATCACAGCCGATCTGGCCCCGGCCCTGGGCGGTGCTGCTGACATGTCCAAGATCATCCCCATTGATCTGGAAAAGATTCCCGAAGGCTTTCGCCAGCAGCGGCTGTTGTTCATGGCGGCCCGCAAGGCCATGGAAAGCCTGGGTGGGCAGTTCTCTGGCAGCAGGGAATTGCTGGTGCAGCAATTGGTGCGCCTGGTCGAGCGCTTCTTCAATTCGGATCACCTGGAAATTCCCAGCCTGTTTCACCAGGAGCCTCTGCGCAAGCGCATTCTGATTGCACTGTCCATGGACACCATCGTGCAGCACGTCGTGGCCTTGATCGAACAGCAGAATAGCGAGCGGTTGGAACCCGTGTTCGACCCGGAATTCCCGATTGGCTCCACCCGCCTGATGCGCACCTGGTACACCACCAAGCCTTGCATCGGCACGGTGAAGTCACAAATCAGCCACGCCGTCGCCGACAGCACCTGGGAAGACTACGCCGCCAAGCGCCTGGAAGCCCGCGACGACGTTGCAGCCTATGCCAAGAACGACCACCTGGGATTCCAGATCTACTACCTGTGGCATGGCAGCAAACGCAAGTACGTCCCGGACTACCTGGTGCGACTGACCAACGGCAAGACACTGGTGCTGGAAATCAAGGGCGAAGATTCTGAACAGAACCGCAAGAAGCGCCTGGCCCTGGATGCCTGGGTGCGGGCGGTCAACGAACGCGGTGGCTTTGGCACATGGTGCTGGGATGTGGTGAAGAGCGAACCCGCCCGGATGGATGATGTGATTGGGCATCATGCCACGACTGGAAATACCACATCGCCCATTGGCGAGACAAGTATCTTGACGCCAGGGGCCACCAGTCAAGGGGCCGTTGATGGTTGACTACCGCAACAGCCTTAACCCGCAAAAAGCGTTGATCTGGCGGATCGTCCACCGGGACAACCTCCCATGGATACTGGAGAACGGACTTTACTGCAGCAGCGATCACCATCAGGCCGCCCCTGACTGGGTAGGAATCGGCAACCCGGAGCTGATCGACAAGCGCAGCCGACGCCCTATTCCGTGCCCACCGGGTGGCTACCTGCACGACTATGTGCCGTTCTACTTCACGCCGTTTTCTCCCATGCTCTACAACATTCACACGGGACGAGGCGGCGTCCAACAGCGTACGAACGAAGAAGTCGTGATCCTGGTGTCCAGCCTGCCCCGCCTTCAAGATCTGAATGTGCCATTCCTCTTCACAGACAGCCACGCCTACTACCAATGGACAAATTTTTATTGCGACTTGTCGGATTTGGACAAGATTAACTGGAGGATCCTGCAAACCAGGGACTTCCATCACGATCCAGATGATCCAGAGAAATTCGAGCAATACCAGGCAGAAGCACTCGTCTACCGACACTTGCCTATTGATGCCCTGCTAGGTATCGTATGCTATACAGATTTCATCAAACAGACGATCGAGCGGCAGCTACAGGCACAGCACCGGCACATTCGCGTTATCACCCGTCCAAACTGGTATTTTTAATGATCACGTTCACGCAAGGTAACCTCCTGGAGGCCCGCACCGAGGCGTTGGTCAACACGGTCAACACCGTCGGCGTCATGGGCAAGGGCATCGCATTGATGTTCAAAGAGCGGTTCAAGGACAACTTTCGCCTATACACAGCGGCTTGCAAAGCGGGCGAAGTTCGGACTGGCAAGATGTTTGTCACACAAACACACGAACTCGACGGCCCCCGCTGGATCATCAACTTCCCCACCAAACGGCACTGGCTCGGCAATTCGCGCATGGAATGGATCACCGAGGGGCTTCAGGACCTAAGGCAATTCCTGATCGAGCACCAGGTTCAATCTGTAGCCATCCCCCCCCTGGGGGCAGGTAATGGCAAACTTGCATGGGCCGAAGTCCGTGCCCAGATCGAAACCGCACTGGCGGGACTAGACGCCGACATCCTGGTATTCGAGCCCACGGACAAATACCAGAATACCGCGAAGCGCAGTGGCGTCGAAAAGCTCACCCCTGCCCGAGCATTGATCGCTGAACTGGTGCGTCAGTACTGGATTCTTGGAATGGAGTGCAGCCTGCTCGAAATCCAGAAGCTGGCCTGGTTTTTGGAACGCAACATCGAAAAATACGGATTGCCGCCGCTAGATCTGCGCTTCAAGGCTCATCGTTATGGCCCCTATGCCAACCGGCTGCAACACCTGCTGGATGGCCTGGACGGCAGCTACCTGCACTGCGAAAAGCGTCTGAGCGATGCCAGTCCGTTCGATGTCATCTGGTTTGACGACAGCCGCAAGGACTATCTGCAAACCTACCTAAACACCGAAGCCAAAGAGTACCTCCCTGCCCTTCGGGTGACAACCGCCTTGATCGACGGATTCGAGTCACCTTTCGGGATGGAACTGCTGGCTACGGTGGACTGGTTATTGGAAAAAGAAGGGGCTTCCCCAAACATCCCCAGCCTGCGTCTGGGTTTACAGCACTGGCACGATGCTGACTCGGCTAACCGAAAGAACCGACTGTTTGACGACAAGGCCTTGGGAATCGCTTTGAATCAGCTGAAGGGCATCGTACCCACACACGCGCAGACCGCATCCGGTGTCACGCCAGACCGCCCGTTGATGAAGCGGGAAAACTGTACACGCGACACGCCCAGCTGCGCAGCGGCTTCGGTGTAAGCGATCTACGAACCGCAGGGTTTCAGGCGATCTGCTCGAAGGCTAATCTGTCGGGATGCAAATTCCAGGGCATCAACGCTTCGATCTCGTCGACGCTCTTCGCAAGAGGCTGGTACGTGAGTACGTGCGAGAGCCATGTATAGGGCTCGAGCCCGTTGGCCTTGGCCGTTTCGACGAGCGAGTAGACGACGGCGCTTGCCCGCGCGCCTGCAGGGGTACCCGTTACAGTAGGACAGCTGCTTTTTAAGGATGCTGCATTGTGAGTGCGCCAGTTCGGCGCCGCCGACATCAAGCGCCTGCGCACACCCCGAGGCCACCCCTCGGGGGTTTTTTTCCCCTAAACCTTTCTTTCCCGGGGAAAACACACCGTATACTCGTGCGGAACGTCGATGAACCCCGCTACGCCGCACGCCAACATGCGCCCGAATTCCCGCAACGACCCGCCGACCGGCACGCCGGCGGCGTCCACCCGCCGCTCGATCCTGTTCCTGGGCTTGCCGATCCTGTTGATCCTGGGCGCCGTCATCTGGTTTGCCAGCCGGCCGCGCGTCGTGGCGCCGCCGGCGGCCGGCGGCGATGCCGCCGTGCCGGTGCGCATGGCCACGGTCCAGCAGCGCGACGTCCCCATCCGCATTCTGGGCGTGGGCAATGTGCAGGCCTGGGCCAGCGTGACGGTGCAGGCGCGCATCGACGGCCAGCTCGAGTCCGTCGGCTTCACCGAGGGGCAGGACGTCGTCCAGGGCCAGCTCATCGCACAGCTGGACGATCGCCTGCAAAAGGCGCAGCTGGACCAGGCCCTGGCCCAGCAGGCGCGCGACCGCGCGGCGCTGGACTATGCCCAGCAGGACCTGCGCCGCTACGAGACCCTGGTCAAGCGCGACGCGATCACCGCCCAGACCCTGGATGCCCAGCGCGCCCAGGTGGCGCAGCTGCAGGCGGCCCTGCTGGCCGATGCGGCGCAGGTCGCGGCGGCGCGCACCCAACTGTCCTATACCCGCATCACGGCGCCTATCAGCGGACGCACCGGCGCGCGGCTGATCGATCCCGGCAACATCGTGCGCGCAAACCTGGTCGAGGGTATCGTGGTCATCAATCAGATCGATCCGATCGCGGTGACCTTCACCGTGTCCGACAGCATCTTTGCCGAGGTCGACCAGGCCTTGCGCGCGGGCCGGACACTGCAGGCGCTGGCCTACGCCAGCGGCGGCGACCAGCCCCTGGCCGTGGGCGAGGTGGTGCTGGTCGACAACCGGATCGATCCGCAAAGCGGCACCTTGCAATTGAAGGCGCGCTTCGACAATCCCCGGCACACCCTGTGGCCCGGCCAGTACGTGGACATGCGCCTGATCCTCGGCCAGCGGCGCGGCGCCCTGGTGATTCCCTCGCGCGCGGTGCAGCGCGGCCCGGACGGCCCGTTGGTGTACGTGGTGGACGAGGGCGGCATCGCCCATGTCCGGCCCGTCCGGGTGGCCCTGATCCAGGATGAAATGGCCTTGATCGACCAGGGCCTGTCCGCGGGCGAGCGTGTCGTCACCGAAGGCCAGTACAAGGTCCGCCCCGGCGCCCGCGTGGCGCAGATCGCCGCACCGGCCGCCGCCGCGCCCGCGCCGCCGTCCACCCTGGCCGGCGCCGATCCGCGGGCGGCCGGCCCGGCCAGCACCGAGGCGGCCGATCCCGAGGCCGCCCCGCTGGCGGGCGCCGCGATGGGCGACGCCCTCGTGGACGACGCCGCGGCAGGCGCCGCCCGCCCGGCCGCCCCCGCGGGCGACGCGGCCGGATCGGGCCAGGCCACCGGAGCCCGGCCGTGAATTTCTCGGCGATCTTCATCCGGCGGCCCATCGGCACCTCGTTGCTGGCGATCGCGCTGTTCCTGGTCGGGGCGGCGGTGTTCCCGCTGCTGCCCGTGGCCTCGCTGCCGCAGGTCGATTTCCCCACCATCCAGGTGACGGCGAAACTGCCCGGCGGCGATCCCGAGACCATGGCCACCAGCGTCGCCCAGCCGCTGGAGCGGCAGTTCTCGACGATCGCCGGCCTGGCGCAGATGACCTCGGAAAACGCCGCCGGCTCGACCCGCATCACCTTGCAGTTCGAGCTGAACCGCGACATCGACGGCGCCGCCCTGGACGTGCAGACCGCGATCAATGCGGCCGCCCGCCAGCTGCCCGCCAACCTGCCCAACCCGCCGACCTTCCGCAAGGTCAACCCGGCGGATTTCTCGATCCTCATCCTGACCATCCAGTCCGACGTGCTGCCGATCACCGAGGTGAACGACTACGCCGACAATATCTTTGCCCAGCAGCTCTCGCAGATCGAGGGCGTGGGCCTGGTCAACATCTGGGGCCAGCAAAAGCCCGCGATCCGCATCCAGGTCGACCCGGTCAAGCTCGCCAGCCTGGGCCTGGATCTCGAGGCCATCCGCGGGGTGATCGCCACCACCACCGTCAACCAGCCCAAGGGCATGATCGACGGGCCCTCGCAAAGCTATTCCGTCTACACCAACGACCAGATCCTGTCGGTGGAGCCCTGGAACGACGTGGTGCTGGCCTGGCGCAACGGCGCGCCGATCCGGGTGCGCGACGTGGGCGTGGCCGTGCCCGGCGCCGAGGACAGCAAGCAGGCCGCCTGGGCCTTCGGCGGCCTGGCGGCCAGCGACGCCGACCGCGCCATCGACGGGCGCACCCTGCTGATCGGCATCACCAAGCAGCCCGGTGCCAACGTGATCAAGACCGTCGAGCGCATCCAGGCCGCGATGCCGCGCCTCATGGCCTCGATCCCCTCCACCGTGCACGTCAGCACGCTGATCGACCGCACCCAGAACATCCGCGCCTCGGTGCACGAGGTCGAACTGACCCTGCTGCTGTCGATCGCCCTGGTGGTGATGGTGATCTTCATGTTCCTGCGCAACCTGGCCGGCACCCTGATTCCCAGCGCCACCGTCCCGCTGGCGCTGCTGGGCACCATCGCCGTCATGTACCTGCTGGGCTACAGCCTGGACAACCTGTCCCTGATGGCGCTGACGATCTCGGTGGGCTTCGTGGTGGACGACGCCATCGTCATGCTCGAGAACATCTACCGCCACATCGAGGAGGGCATGAAGCCGATGGAGGCCGCCCTGAAAGGCTCGCGCGAAATCGGCTTCACCATTATCTCGATCTCGGTCTCGCTGATCGCGGTCTTCATTCCGCTCTTGTTGATGGGCGGCATCGTGGGGCGGCTGTTTCGCGAATTCGCCATGACCGTCAGCATCGCCGTGATGGTGTCGGTCCTGGTGTCGCTGACCCTCACCCCCATGCTGTGCTCGCGCTACCTGAAGGCCCACGATCCGCGCCGGCCGCGCGGGCGCCTGTACCTGGCCTTCGAGCGCGGCTTCGACCGCATGCTGGGCCTGTACCGGCGCGGCCTGGACGTCGTCCTGCGCCACAGCTTCATCACCCTGTGCAGCTTCATCGCCACCGTGGCCGCCACGGTGGCCTTGTTCGTCGTGATCCCCAAGGGCTTTTTTCCCGAGCAGGACACCGGCTTCATATTCGGCCTGGCCGAGACCTCGCAGGATGCGTCCTTCGAGGCCATGAACGAGCGCATGATGGCCCTGGCCGAGGTCGTGGGCCGCGACCCCGACGTCATGACCTATGGCATGAGCAGCAACCAGCCCACCTTCAACACCGGGCGGTTCTTCATCAGCCTGCGGCCCAAAAGCGAGGGCCGCGAGGCCTCGGTGCAGGAGGTCATGGCGCGGCTGCGGCCCGAACTGGACAAGGTGCCGGGCGTGCGCCTGTTCATGCAGGCCGGCCAGGACATCAACGTCGGCGGACGGCTGTCGCGCACCCAGTACCAGTACACCCTGATGGATGCCGATCTGGACGAGCTGAACACCTGGGCGCCGCGCCTGCTGGCGCGCCTGCGCGAACTGCCGGAACTCGTCGACGTGGCCAGCGACCAGCAGAACCAGGCCGCCACCGCCGTCGTGACCATCGACCGCGCGCGCGCCGCCAGCCTGGGGATCTCGCCGGCCCTCATCGACAACACCATCTACAACGCCATCGGCCAGCGCCAGGTGGCGCAGTACTTTACCCAGATCAACAGCTACCAGGTCATCCTCGAGGTCACGCCGGCGCTGCAGCGCGACCCGGAACTGTTCTCCAAATTGCGCATCACCTCGCCGCTGACCGGCCAGCAGGTGCCGCTGTCCAGCCTGGTGCGGGTCGACACCTCGCAATCGGGCTACCTGTCGATCAACCACCAGGGCCAGTTCCCGGCGGTCACCCTGTCCTTCAACCTCGCCGAGGGCGCCTCGCTGGGCGACGCGGTCGGCGCCATCAAGGGCGCGGAGGCCCAGATGGGCCTGCCGCAGGGCCTGGTGGGGTCCTTCCAGGGCACGGCCCAGGCCTTCGAGCAGTCCCTGGCCTCGCAGCCCTACCTGATCGCGGCCGCGCTGGTGGCGGTCTACATCGTCCTGGGCCTGCTGTACGAATCCTACATCCACCCGCTGACCATTCTGTCGACGCTGCCCTCGGCCGGCGTCGGCGCCTTGCTGATCCTCATGGCCAGCGGCTTCGACTTCACCGTGATCGCGCTGATCGGCATCATCCTGTTGATCGGCATCGTCAAGAAAAACGGCATCATGATGATCGACTTCGCCCTGCACGCGGAACGCGAGCACGGCCTGGCGCCGCGCGATGCGATCTACCAGGCCTGCCTGCTGCGTTTCCGGCCCATCATGATGACCACGCTGTGCGCGCTGCTGGCCGGCCTGCCGCTGATGCTGGGCTCGGGCGCCGGCTCGGAACTGCGCCAGCCGCTGGGCTATGCCATGGTCGGCGGCCTGATCCTGTCGCAGGCGCTGACCCTGTTCACCACGCCGGTGATCTATTTGTACCTGGACCGGGCGCACTACTGGTACATGCGGCGCAAGGACATGCGCCGCGCCCGGCGCCGGCGCGCCGCCCGCCTCAGTCCCGCGCAACGGCGGTCAGGCCCGCCACCAGTTGGTCGATGAAGAACGTATACAGCACCGCGATCGGGATGCTGGCGATCAGGGCGCCGGCCAGCAGCGGCCCCCAGTGATAGACGTCGCCCCGGATCAGTTCCGTGGGCACCGCGATGCTGATGGTCTTGTCGGCGCTGTGGGTCACGAAGGCCAGCGCATAAATGAATTCGCTGCTGGACAGCGTGAAGGCAAAGACCACCACCGTCATCAGGCCGGGCAGGGCCAGCGGCAGCACGACGTGCAGGAAGGCGCTCCAGCGGTCGTGGCCGTCGATCATGGCCTGCTCCTCGATGTCGCGCGGAATCCCCTTGAAAAATCCCATCAGCAGCCAGGTGCAAAAGGGCACGGTGAAGGTCGGGTAGGCGACCACCAGCGCCCACAAGGAATTCTGCAGGCCGAGGAAGGCGATCACCTTGGAAAACGGGATGAACAGCAGCGTGGGCGGTACCAGGTAGCTGAGGAAGATCCCGATGCCCAGGGTCTCGCCCCAGCCGCCGGCGATGCGCGCCAGGCCATAGGCGGCCGGCACCGCCAGGACCAGCGTGATGGCCACCACGGCCACCCCCACCAGCAAAGTATTCCACAGCCACTGCACGAACAGGGTCTGCTCGAACAACAGGCGCAGGTTGTCCAGCGTGGGTGGACCCGAGAACCAGAACGGATTGGCCGTCGGCGTAAAGATGTCGGCCTGCGTCTTGAAGGTGGTGATCAGCATCACGTAAAAGGGCAGGGCGGAAAACACCACGAACAGCGCCGTGGCCAGGTACAGGCCGCCGCGCCGCGCCGGGTGCCGGGCGCGCGCCGGCCCGGCCTGCATGGTGGGTTCGTTCGTCATCGCGGCCCCCTCGTCAGATTTCCCGCCGCCGGATCAGCGACAAGGTCAGGATGGACACCGCCGCCAGCACCGGCAGCAGGAACAGCGCGGTGGCCGCGCCGCGCCCCAGCGACCCGCCCTGCACGCCGGTAAAGAACGCCAGCGTCGGCAGCACCTGCGTGGCGTTGGCCGGGCCGCCGCGGGTGAGGATGAACACCGTCGCGATGTCGGTGAACACAAAGACGAAGGTAAACAGGATCGTCACCCCGAACACCGGGATCAGCATCGGCAGGATCACCTGGAACAGCCGCCGGAAATAGCCCGCGCCGTCGATCTGGGCCTGTTCCACGATGTCGCGCGGCACGCCGTTCAGCCCGGCCAGAATGATGACGGTGCCCAGCGGCAGCAGCCGCCAGATGTTCACCAGGATGATCGAAAACAGCGCCAGGCCGCTGCGCCCCAGCCAGAACGTATTGTCGAAATCCCCGAACAGCGCGCCCGGATGGCCCAGCAGCCCCATGCCGCGCAGCATCCAGTCGATCGGGCTGAAGGTCGAGTCCAGCATCCACAGCCAGGCGATGGCCGACAGCGACGCGGGCGCGGTCCAGGGCAGCAGGATCAGGAAACGGATCAGCCATTTGCCGCGCACCGGGCGCATCAGCAGTTCGGCCTGGATGGTGCCCAGGACCAGCACGCCCACCAGCGTGCTGAGGGTGATGTTGAAGGTGTTGCCGATGGCCCGCATGAAATCCGGCGTATCCAGCAGCGCGGTGAAATTCTCCAGGCCGATATAGCGCATCGCCGTGCCGCCCGTGGTGACGTCGTTGAGGCTGTAGACCACCGCCAGGATGATGGGGATGCCCAGCAGCAGGGTGATGTAGAGGATCGCGGGCATCACCATGCCCAGGGCCAGCAGCGTGTCGCGCTGCGCGAGGCTCAGCGGGGATCGTGTCCGGGCCATGGCTCAGGCCTGTGCCGCCGGGCGGCCGGGGGCGTCGATGCGCAAACCCGTGCGCGCGTCGAAACGCAGCATGCGCGCCTCGGGCACGCAAAAGCTGCGTTGCTGGCCGGCCGCCAGGGTCTGCGCCTTGCGCTCGGGCAGTTTCAAAATCAGTTCGGCGCCATCGCCCGCCAGCGCGCCATAGACCAGCACGTCGGCGCCCAGGGCCTCGACCTGCTGGATGGCGATCACCAAGGGATACTGCCCCGCCGGCGCCGCCGTGTCCGGCAGCCAGGCATCCTCAGGATGGAACCCCAGTAGCGTGTCGCCGTCGGGGATCAGGTTCATGGGCGGCGAGCCCATGAACTGCGCCACGAAAGTGTTGGCCGGCTCGTGGTAGATCTGGCGGGGCGTGCCGATCTGCTCGATGCGCCCGTGATTCATCACCGCGATGCGCTGGCCCAGGCCCATGGCCTCGACCTGGTCGTGCGTCACATAGATGGTGGTGATGCCGGTTTGCTGGTGCAGGCGCTTGAACTCGCGCCTGGCGGAGTGGCGCAGCTTGGCATCCAGGTTGGACAGCGGCTCGTCCATCAGGAACAGGCTGGGGGTGCGCACCAGCGCGCGCGCCAGGGCCACGCGCTGGCGCTCGCCGCCGGACAGTTCGCGCGGCTTGCGCGCCAGCAGGCGCTCGATGTCGAACAGCCGCGCCGCCCAGATGACCTTCTCCTCGATCCGGGCCTTGGGCATGCGGATGGCCTCCAGGGGAAACGAGATATTCCTCGCCACCGTCTTGTGCGGATACAGGGCATAGCTCTGGAACACCATGGCGATGTTGCGCAGGCGTGGCGGATCCTCATTGGATATCCGTCCATCGATGCGGATCGTCCCGGCACTGGGGCGCTCCAGCCCCGCGATGGTCCGCATCAGTGTGGACTTGCCCGATCCCGAGGCGCCCAGCAGCACCAGGAACTCCCCGTCGGGGACCTCGAGGCTGACATCGTCGACCGCCTTGACGCGACCATGGTCGTAGGTGGTGCTCAGATGCTCGATGCTCAGCTTGGCCATGCAGCCTCCAGTGTGTCCCGTGCTGTCCGCGGCGGCCGGCGGCGGGCCGGCCGCCCCCCGATCACGCCTTGTTCCCGCCGATCAGACCGCGTCCGCGCCATTGGGCATAGATCGATTGCGCCTGCTTGGCGGCCTCGTCCACCGCCTGTTCGGGCTTGAGGTCGCCGCGCGCGGCCTTGGCCATCATGTTGGGCAGGATGAAGGTGTTGAACACCTCGCCCACCGCCGGATTCGAATAGCCCGGATGGCCCAGGTTCGTCGTCCACTCGGTGGCGCTGGTCAGCGGCGCCAGCTTGCCCTCGGCCTCGCCCTCGATGCGGAAGGGATCCTTGGCGAACCAGGCATCGTTCAGGGCCTTCAGCGTGCTGGCCCCCGACACCGCCGGATAGCCGCGATCGCCGCCGGGCACCGCCGTATCGAAATAGCTGGGGGTGTTGTAGAGCTTGCTGTGGTACATCGCCTGGTCGTAGTTGGAGGTCAGGTGCAGGATGAACTGCTTGGCGAGGTCCTCGCGGCCCTGGGCGAACTTGGGGATGATGTAGTTGTACAGCACGTGCACATTGGCCCAGCGGTCGCCGTGGGGCCCGGCCAGCGGACCGGTAAAGAACACGTCCTTGGCGATGTCGGGCTTGGTCCCCTGGGCGGATCGGTAGGCCGAGATCGAATTCACGATGTACGACGCCTTGCCGGCGATCAGGTCCTGGTTGTTCGAGGCCGCGTTCCAGGCGAACACCGCCGGCGTCATGGTCCGGTGGTACAAGTCCACCATGTACTTCACCGCCTCGATGGCGCGCGCGCGGTTCTCGCCCGCGCCCAGGATCACGTTGTCGTCCTCGTCCTGCACCGAGGCGCCCCAGGACCACAGGATCGAACGCGCCACCATGTTCGAGTCCAGCTCCTGAGACATGCCGATGCCGACCTGCACGCCTTGCTCCTTGCGGATTTTTTCACCGACTTCCAGCAGCTGCATCCAGGTGTCGGGTCCGTTTTCCAGGCCCGCCTTTTGCCAGAGGCTGCGGCGATAGTCGCCGCAGTCGATCGTCCATCCGTGGCAGAACGCATACCAGGACTTGACCACCGGGTTGTAGGAAATGCGCGGGATGACGTCGAACACCTTGCCGAACTGCTTGGCCGCCTGCTGGTTGACGTCGGCCATGTCCAGCACATTGGGCGTGAACTGCGCCGCCTCGGGGCCCAGCTCGATCAGGTCGTGGCCCGATCCGGCCGACATCTCGGACGTGGTCGTCGTGACCAGGTCGCCGATATTGATGTGGTCCACCACCACCTGCACGCCATGGGCCTCGCCCCAGGCCTTGGCAAAAGCGTCGAACCACGTGTCGTAGCTGGGGACGAAGTGGCTCCATTGCAGGATCTTCAGCGTCTTGTCGGCCGCCAGGGCGTTCAACGGAAACATCGGCACGCCCAGGGCGGCCAGGCCGCCGGCCTGCAGGATGCGGCGGCGCATGGGCGAATGCGTGGCGGCGTAGCGGGAAACCGGCCGGCGATCGCGGCCCGGGTCGAATGAATGGTACGGCATGACCTGCCTCCTGGGGGAAAGGAGGGGGCAGGTCGTCGGAAGGACTGTTGCATGTGGCGGCGCTACCCCCCAATCAAGGGAAGAGAGCTGCGTAGCGGTCGTATTCAACCAGGCGCGTCACGCAAAAGCTTGGAGCAAGTGTAACGCCGATGGTTTCGTTTGGCGGACTCATTCAAGGGTAAACCATGAGTCCGAGGCCCATATTGTCCAAGGGAATGGGCATCCTGCACCGGCGCGGGACCGGGCCGGCGGCGATTGGTACACTGGGATTTTTCCCATCCAGACCAGCCAGAGGTAATCCAGATGCACATCACCGGCGCCATGTTGATAGGCCAAACCGACGTCACCGGCACCGAGGCCGCTTTCCAGGCCGTCGACCCGGCCACGGGCGCGGCCCTCGACCCCGGCTATGCCGGGGGCACCCCCTCGCACGTCGACGCGGCCGCCCGCCTGGCCGACGCGGCCTTCGCCAGCTATCGCGCGACCCCGCCCGCCCAGCGCGCGGCCTTCCTGCGCGAGATCGGCAGCCAGATCATGGCCCTGGGCGACACCCTGATCGAACGCGCCATGGCCGAAACCGGCCTGCCGCGCCCGCGCCTCGAAGGCGAACGCGGCCGCACCGTCAACCAGCTGAACCTGTTCGCCGCCGTGGTCGAGGCCGGCGGCTGGCACGGCGCGCGCATCGACCACGCCCAACCGGACCGCAAGCCCATGCCGCGCAGCGACATCCGCATGCGCCACATCCCCATCGGCCCGGTCGCCGTCTTTGGCGCCAGCAACTTCCCGCTGGCCTTCTCGGTGGCGGGCGGCGACACCGCCTCGGCCCTGGCGGCGGGCTCGCCCGTCATCGTCAAAGGGCATCCGGCGCACCCCGGCACCTCGGAACTGGTCGGCCGCGCGATCCGCGCCGCCGTCCAGGCGCAAGGCCTGCACGAGGGCGTGTTTTCGCTGGTCTTTGGCGTGGGCAACGACATCGGCCAGGCCCTGGTCACCCACCCCCTGATCAAGGCCGTGGGCTTCACCGGCTCGCGCACCGGCGGCCTGGCCCTGATGCGCGCCGCCGCCGCGCGCCCCGAGCCCATCCCCGTCTTTGCCGAAATGAGCAGCACCAACCCCGTGTTCCTCATGCCCGCCGCCCTCAAGGCGCGCGCGGCCGCGATTGCCGGCGGTTTCGTCACCTCGCTGGTCGGCAGCGCCGGCCAGCTGTGCACCAACCCCGGCCTGGTGATCGGCATCGCCTCGCCCGAACTGGACACCTTCATCGCCGCCGCGCGCGAGGGCGTCGCGGGCAGCGGCGCCAGCACCATGCTGACCGCCGGCATCCACCAGGCCTACGAGGACGGCGTCCGCCGCCTGACCGGCCTGTCCGAGGTCGAGGTCCTGACGCGCGGCAACCCCTCGGATGCGCCCAACCAGTGCCAGGCCGCCTTGCTGGCCTGCTCCGCCGAGGCCTTCATCCGCGACCCGCAAAGCCTGGGGCATGAAGTCTTTGGCGCCAGCTCGCTGGTGGTCCGCTGCGCCGACGAGGCCCAGATGCTGGACGTGGCTCGCGTGCTCGAAGGCCAGCTGACCGCCACCCTGCAGCTCGAGGCCGGCCAGGACGCCGACCTGGTGTCGGCCCTGCTGCCCATCCTGGAACTGAAGGCCGGCCGCATCCTTGCCAACGGCTTCCCCACCGGCGTCGAGGTCTGCCACGCCATGGTGCACGGCGGCCCCTTCCCGGCAACCTCGGACGCGCGCAGCACCTCGGTCGGCACCCTGGCGATTCAGCGCTTCCTGCGGCCGGTGGCGTATCAGGATATTCCGGACAGCCACCTGCCGGAGCCTGTGCAGGCGGCGAATCCGTGGAATGTGCCGCGGATGGAGAATCGCTGATTGTTGATGGGCTTTTTTAGCTGAACTGCACCCCGGAGGTTGGATTTTTATTCAATTTTCGGGGTGTTTTTTATGGACCTGAAATGGTCGGCTGTGAAAGACTGTTTTCGACTGTTTGATAACTGTTATTAAAAGAACTATCCTACGAGCATGACACTTATGCCTGGAGGCAGATCATGATTAGCGCCGATTTGGGAAAGCAGCTTGAAGGCTTTGTCAGCCGTCTTGTAGAGAGCGGCCGCTACGGCTCCAAGAGTGAAGTACTGCGCGAAGGCGTTCGGCTCATCCAAGACCGGGAAGCCAAGCTGGCCGCGCTGGATGCGTCCATGGCGCGAGGGCTGGCCGATGCCGATGCGGGCCGCACGAAGCCCGCCCGTGAAGTGTTTGATCGCCTGGAGGCCAAGTACGCAGCCATAGCGAACAAGCAGACGTGAACGTTCATCTATCCGCCAATCACGTTGATGCTGGACGAGTCACGGTACAGCATGTTCTGAACAGTGCCATGAGCTACAAGGCAAACCTGTTCCTTGGCGAGTAATATCAGTTTTGCTTTCAGAGGCCGTGGCTTGTTTGGGAGCTGCGGCTTTGGGGGGGAAATAGTCAGTTGTGAAGGGCTGATTTCGACTCAGAGCGGTCCTACATATCAGCCATTGGTGAGCGCAGTAAACGGCCGCTCAACGTTCGACTAACCAGCCTGCCTAGGAGCGCCACAGCGGCTCGGTAAGCGAGGTTACGTCGTTTCCCTCAACGACTAATACTTATTGTCTAGAACTTGCTGTTGTCATTGTGTTAGTGTCCATCAAGGCTTATTTGAAAGGTTTTGAACTAGATGCTTGCTACTGAAATCGAAAATGCACAACGCCTCGTACGGACAGACGCGTACCAGATGTCAGTTGGCGAAATCGTCACCATGTATGAAAGTCGGGAGATCATTGTCGACCCGGAATTTCAGCGGTTGTTCCGGTGGGACATCGGTCAGAAGTCAAAGCTGATTGAGTCCTTGTTGCTCGGCATACCCTTGCCCTCAATCTTCGTCTTCGAAAAGGCGGATGGGACGTGGGAGCTAATAGATGGTCTGCAGCGAATCTCGACCATCCTCGAATTTATGGGCCTCCTGCGCGACCCGGACGGAAATGTACTTCCGCCATCAGTCCTTGAGGCAACTAAGTATCTTCCTTCGCTTCACAATACAGTGTGGGAAACGTCGGAGCTTGTTACCAGCGTACCAGTGGTCGAACAGAAACCTATCGATAGGGTGCAGCAACTCGCTATCCGAAGGGGACGAATCGGCGTCGAAATTCTGAAGCGTCCAAGCGATGATCACACGAAATTTGATCTTTTTCAGCGGCTCAATGCCGGAGGGTCCCAGGCGAACTCCCAAGAGCTTCGAAACTGCATCATGCTGATGGTTAACCAAGAATACTTTCGCGCTGTGAAGACTGCTGCCGAGCAGCCCTCCTTCAGAAGCGTGATATCGATCACTGATGAGCAGGCCGAGAAGCAAAGACACTTGGAAATGGCAGTGCGCTTTCTAGTCCATGTAGGGGTGCCATACGACGGCAACCTAGATGTCGAGGAGTACATCGACGATGGGATTGTAAGTTTGGCGCAAGCCGGTGACCATGCAGGTGCAACGAGCCTGATTAACCGGACCTTCCAGTTGCTTGACGCAGTCGCGGGAAGCAATGCCTTTCGACGCTTCCAAAATGGGGCCTACATGGGAAAGGCGGGTCTCGTTGGCTTAGAAGGCATTGCGGTCGGCGTGGCGCAAAATATCGACGCAATTCTCGCTCTCGGTCCAGACGATTCTAAGGCGTTCGTAAAAGAAAAGATAGAGACGTTTTGGGCGCAACCTGAGAGTGCAACTTTCACCTCCCCTGGACTACGCGGTACGACCCGCATTCAGCGTACCGTGCGATTTGGAAGAGCGTGGTTCCGTCCATGAGTAAGCCCTACACGGACACCACCTTCTCAGTGCAGATTACCGAGGATCGCAACTGGCGTGTCAAGGAGATATCTGATCTCAAGTCGGCGATTAGGCGCGGCGACGAAAGCTTACAAAGAGTTCTGCTGCGAGCGTTAGTTGCTATTTGCTACGCGCATTGGGAGGGCTACGTCAGATTTTCAGCGAAGAAGTATCTTGAGCACGTAGCGCTGAGACGCTTCTCATACCAAGTGCTTGACAGGCAGTTTTTCCGGAACTATTTCCTGCCGCGGCTAGCAGCACTCTCCATGTCAAACACTAGCATCACGCAGCGCTGTGCTCTTGTCGATGAAATCTTGAACGCTTCTGAGCGTCGTTTTACCCAGGTGAATGAAGACCTAATCAGCACAAAGGCTAACTTGAGCTTCGAAGTTTTTAGCGATATCTGTCTTGTGTGCGGTCTGTCAGTAGAGCCCTTCGTCGGAAAATCCACTTTTATCGATGTTGTGTTGCTCAAACGCCGGAATGCTATTGCGCACGGCGAAGACACGATGGTAGCGCTGGATGATCTGGATACGATGGCTCAGAACACCATTGGACTAATGCGTTCATTCGGCGATGTGTTGGAGAATCACGTTGTGCTGCGAACATACAAGGCTGTGTAGAAGCTTTGTTTTTTTTATCTCACAAGAAGTTTAGGGTTTCCCTTTTTCGAACATCTTCGATTTCTGAATATATAATAGTGAGGGCGACGTTGGATACTACCGTTGGCGCAGGACTCTGTCGTAAAAGGAGTTGTCGAGTTTCTTACGAATCGCAGGGGAAGTGACCTCGAACAATAACCGTAAGGTTTCGACCGTTTGATCATTCCTCACCTTCTGCTCGGCTAATGCCTCCAAGGCCTGCCTTTGTACTAAGGTGGCGTGTGTTGGGCTACAGAGGATGGCCCATGGTGAGTCGATGAACCAAACCGCAGCAAATAGTGCTTGTCCTCTCTCTGGATGATTCTGAGCATTGTAATTCGAATTAACATCTTGAAGAAGCAGTGTTAGTCGATGATTGCTAGTAGAAAAAGCGGACTCCAAACCCAAGAACTTGTTCTGTGATCCCTTGTGTCGTCGCCAAGCCAAGTTCACGTGGCATGCTCCGAATTCAAGCCGTTCAGTTGGACGATCGATTACTTGACTCCAGTTGAGTGCTGACATGTTGAAGCTCCTTTTTGCGGCGCGGAAAATTTTGATAATCCCCTAGCCCGGAAATTTCGCGACGAGGGTAAAAAGGAATAGGCGATCCCCGCCCGAAGGCCTATGGTTATTGGTATTCGACGCCAAACAACCAAAAGGATCGCCTATGCCAAATCGTACCACTGAAGAACTGAACTTTGGGCGTCTCGGGCGGCGTCATTTGCAAGCCAATTTTCAGGGCGGCGATCTGAGCTCAGACGGCGGGCTGATGCTGCTGCGCCAGATCGATGGCCGAACCGGCTTGTCACGCATGGCCGCCAAGGCACTGACCGAGCGTCGTAAGTGCGCCATAAACCCCATTCTTCCCTGAATTTCTTGCCAAGGGCATAGTTTCTTGCCAAGGGCATAGTTCTGCCATCGTACTTTTTGGGATTGACCGATGACAGACACCAAGGATTGGGCCGCGCATTTAGCCGCGATCGAAGCCGAAGGTATCAGCACGCAAGCGTATGCGCGGCGCGAAGGGATATCGGCGGCGACGCTGTATTACTGGCGCAGGCGCCTGAAGCCAGCCGTTCAACGGTCACCGACTGTGTCCTTGGTGCCGGTACAAGTCAAAGAAGAGACGGTCGCCCAGCGCTGTACCGTCTGGCTGGCGCCCGGTGTACGGTTGGAGTTAGGCGCACTGCCGCCGGCCTCGTGGCTGTCGGCAGTGACGGCGGCGGTTTCGCGCCAGATGCGCTGATGCATCCGGGCAGTCGTATTGGCAGCGTCTACCTGTGTCGCGAGCCGGTGGACTTCAGGAAGTCAATTGGGGGCTTGTCGGCGCTGGTCGAGCAGCAACTGGAGATGAGTCCGTTTGGCGATGCGCTATTTGTGTTCATCAATCGCCAGCGCGACAAGATCAAGGCGCTGTATTGGCATCGCAATGGCTTCTGCCTTTGGTACAAGCGGCTGGAGAAACAGCGTTTTGCCTGGCCGACATTAGACCAAGAGCAGCCCACCTGCTCCTTGACGATGCAGGAGTTGGAATGGCTGCTCGAAGGCTTCGATTTATGGGCGCATCAGCCGCATAAAACCTTGCATTATGCGGCCACGACATAGGGCATAAAAGGTAAAATGGCGGGCATGACTTCAGCCCCCGCCATGCCTGCTATCGCTTTGACGGAAATCGATCCGTCCAAGTATGGCGTGACGGTGACGCCTGGGCTTAAACGCCTGATGCGGGATATCCAGGCGCATGCCGAAATTCATTTGCAGGCGCGTCTCGAAGCCCGGCTGCGCGAGCAGATGGACGCCGAGTACGAGGCCCGCTACGAAGCCAAGCTGCAAGAACAATTGGTCGCCCGCATCCAGGCGTTGTTCGAGCAGCTGGTGCTCAGTCGGCGCCGCCAGTTCGGGCGCAGCAGCGAAGCCCTCTCGACGCAGTTCCGACTGTTCGATGAGGCCGATGCGTTGGGCGCCCAGACGACCGAGGCCGATGAGCTCGCACCGCTACCGAGCGCCCAGCCCTCGGTCAGCGCGCCGCGCAAGCCCGCCGCGCGCGGCAAGCGCCAGCCGCTGCCGGTGGAGTTGCCGCGCATCGACATCGTGCATGAAGTGCCTGAAGCCGAGCGCACCTGCGCCTGCGGCACGCTCATGGTCCAGATCGGCGAAGACGTGAGCGAACAGCTGGACATCATCCCCATGCAGGTGCGGGTGCTGCGTCACGTGCGCAAACGCTACGCCTGCCCGGGCGGCGACGCCGCGCCGGTGACGGCGCCGGTGCCCGCTCAGGTCTTGCCCAAGAGCAATGCCAGCGGCGATCTGCTGGCGATGCTGCTGACGGTCAAGTATGTGGACGGGCTGCCGCTGGCGCGCTTCGAGCATGTGCTGGCCCGCAGCGGCGTGACCGTCCCGCGCCAGACACTGGCGCGCTGGGTGATTAGCACGGCGCGCGCCTTGCAGCCGATCCACAATCTGTTGCGCGATCACCTGCTGGCCAGTGCGGTCATCCATATGGACGAGACGACCGTGCAGGTGCTCAAGGAGGCGGGCAAGTCCGCCGAGTCCAAATCGTACATGTGGGTGCAGACCGGCGGGCCACCCGAGCGGCCGGTGGTGATCTACGACTACGATGCGAGCCGATCCGGGCAGGTGCCGTTGCGATTGCTGGAAGGCTGGCAAGGTCACTTGATGACCGATGGCTATGAAGGCTACAACGCGGTGGGCCGCAGCGACGGTGTCGAGCACCTGGTGTGCTGGGCGCATGCGCGCCGGGGCTTTGTCGAGGCCGCCAAGGTGCAGGGCAAGGGCAAGCGCGGGCGGGCCGATGAGGCCATTGCGCTGATCGGCAAACTGTATCGGATTGAACGCGAGTGCCAGAGCGGCGCCGACGCGCAGCGCCTTGCCGCCCGCCAGGCGCATAGCCTGCCGGTGCTGGCCGAGCTGCGGAGCTGGCTGGATAAGACACGCCCGCAGGTCGCGCCTGGCCTGGCGCTGGGCCGCGCGCTGGCCTATCTGGACAGATACTGGAACAAGCTGACACGCTACACCGAGCGCGGCGACCTGCCCATCGACAACAACCGTTGCGAGAACGCCATCCGCCCCTTCGTGGTGGGCCGAAAGAGTTGGCTGTTCAGCAGCACGCCGGCGGGCGCGCACGCCAGTGCACTGATCTACTCGCTGGTGGAGACGGCCAAGGCCAATGGGCGAGAGCCCTATACGTGGTTGCGCACGGTGCTGCGCGAATTGCCCCGCGCCCGCACGGTGCAAGACTACGAGGCGTTGTTGCCGTGGAATCTGGCTCTTGAAACCTTGGCGGTACAAGCCATTGACGCGGCCTCGCTGCGCCACGCATCGTCGTGAACGTAGTCGCGTCCCATCCCCCCTTGTGACATGACGAGCGAGCGTAAAACCCTTCTGGATCGTGAATTGTTCACCGAGGCCTTGCGCCATATGAGCGAAGCCGATCTGCGATACCTGAACCGCATGGTGGTCGAGCGGCTGAATCTGCTGGATCAGGCCAGGAGCACGGTGCAGTTGGCGCAGTTTGCCCAGGGCGACCGGGTCAGCTTTATCGCGAACGACGGTATGGAGAAACATGGCACGGTTCTGCGGTTGAATAAGAAAACGGTGAGCCTGCGCACCGACGACCAGATGCTCTGGAAAGTCTCGCCAGGATTGCTGCGTAAACCCGGCCGCTGAGACTTGAGAACTTTACCGCCGACCGCCCCCGCAGAAAACCATGGGGTTTATGGCGCACTTACGAATAAGCAGGCGTGATCGCTCATCTAATCTATCGTCCCAGGTAACAGGCTATGGCAAAAGCCTGAACTTCAGTTAGGCATCATGCGAAAAAAAATTAAGCGCCCACAGCCAGACTACGACGATCCGAAGGAGATCTATGCTTTCTTCGGTCTTGCCTTTTATAAGGCGAATGTTCTCGAACACGGGGTTCTGAACCTTGCCGTTGCACTTTTGGCCCAAGGAGAACCAGGGGTCACCATCAGCGATGTAGAAAAGCTCTATGAGTCATTTGACACGAAGACGTTCGGCCACGTTCTTCGTGTGGTAAAGGAACGCTACAGTTTCAGCAAAGAGTTTTCACTTTCTCTAGACCAAGCTCTCGTCTATAGAAATCATCTCGCTCATGGCTTCTTTAAGAAGCACGACATAGATATCATGGGTGAGTCTGGTCGAAGGAAGATGATCGACGAGTTGATCGATATGTGGGTGCATTTCGCCAAAGTGGACGAGATCATGGATGAATACTGGCTGTCTGCATGGGAGCAGCACGGCGTTACGAAGGAATGGATGGAAAAGCAGGTGCGGGAATGCGTAAAAACGGTTCGTCCCGATAATGCCTAACACGTTGGGGAGATTTACAGGTCACGATTAACGTCGATCTCGTAGAAATCGGACGCTACTGTGCCAAGAGCGAAGTACTGCGCGAGGGTGGGTGCGTCAAACGGACGAGTCTTGATCTTGCTCATTTCATAGCTCCCCCACCAACGCCCGCACGCATTCCTCAACCAGCGCGGGCCCGTGGTAGATCAGCCCGGTGTACAACTGCACCGCATCGGCACCCGCCTGCATTTTTTCCACGGCCTGGCGGCCGGACTCGATGCCGCCCACGCCGATGATGGCGGTGTCCCGCCCCAGGCGTTCGCGCAGACGCCGAATGACCCGCAGCGACAATTCGTGCACCGGCGGCCCCGACAGGCCGCCGGCCTCGTCCTCGTAGGGCAGGCCGCGCACGGCCTCGCGCGACAGGGTGGTGTTGGTGGCGATGATGCCGTCCACGCCGTGGCGCGGGACGATCTCGGCGATCGCATCGATGCCGGCCTCGTCCAGGTCGGGCGCGATCTTGACCACCAGCGGCGTGCGCCGTCCGTGCTGGTCGGCCAGTGCCTCGCGCCGCTCGCGCAGGGCGCCCAGCAGGGCGTCCAGGGCGTCGTGGTCCTGCAGGCTGCGCAGGTTGCGCGTGTTGGGCGAGGAAATGTTCACCGTCACGTAGTCGGCGTGCGGGTACACGCCATCCAGGCCCAGCAGGTAGTCGTCGATGGCGCGCTCGATCGGCGTGTCGGCGTTCTTGCCGATGTTCAGGCCCAGGACGCCGCCCTCGGCGCGCCAGCGGCTGGCGCGCACGTTGGCGATGAAGGCATCCAGGCCGTCATTGTTGAAGCCCATGCGGTTGATCAGGCAGCGCGCGCGTGGCAGGCGGAACATGCGTGGCTTGGGGTTGCCCGGCTGTGCCCGCGGCGTCACGGTGCCGACCTCGATGAAGCCGAATCCCAGCCCGCCCAGGGCGTCGATGTGCGCGCCGTTCTTGTCCAGGCCGGCCGCCAGCCCCACCGGATTGCGCAAGGGCAGCCCCATGACGGTGCGCGGCAGCGCGGGGCGCTGGGACAGCAGGGCGCGCGTGGCGCTGCAATCGTGCGCGCGGTGCAGCATGCTCAGCGTCAATTCGTGCGCACGCTCGGCGTCCATGGAAAACAGCGCGGCGCGCGCAAGCGGATAGGCGTGGAACAAGGAGGGCATGGCGTCGGGACCTGTCGAAAATCGGGCCAGGCGCTATTTTACGGGTTTATGCCCGTCGCCAACGCCCCCCTCAACGCGACAACGGTTCGATCCACACGCCACCTTCACGTCGCATCGTGTCCCGGCTGCGGATGTCTTCCCTCAACGCGACAACGGTTCGATCCACACGCCACCCCGCAGGACCTGGTGCGGCCGGAACCGGGATTTGTACGCCATCTTGCGGCTTTCCTCGATCCAATAGCCCAGGTACAGCCACTGCAGGCCCAGGTGGCGGCAATAGTCCAGTTGCCACAGGATGCCGAAGGTCCCCAGGCTGCCCGGCCAGTCGGGGTCGTAAAAGGTATAGACCGCCGAAATCCCCGTGTCCACGCGGTCCATGATGGCCACCATGCGCACCACGCCCTCGGCATCGGTGAATTCCGCCATGTCGGATCGCACCCGGCTGGTCAGCAGGAACTGGGTGTATTGCGCCTGGTCGTCCTGGTCCATGCCGGCGCCGGGGTGGCGGCGCGACTGATAGCGCTGGTACAGGTCGAAATGTTGCGCGTCCCAGTGCAGGGGCGAGACCTTGACCCGCATCGTGCCCATGCGGTTCCACAGTTTGCGCTGGGTGCGGTCGCGCACGAAGCGGCGCGCGTCCACACGGATCGGGATACAGGCCTGGCAGGTTTCACAGTCGGGCCGGTAGGTGAACAGGCCGCTGCGGCGAAAGCCCTGTTCGATCAATCGCGAATAGGCGGCATCGTCGACCAGGTGCGCGGGCGCCGCGACCTCGGAACGCGCCAGACGCCCGGGCAGGTAGCTGCAGGGATAACTGGCGGTCGTATAGAACTGCAGTTTCCTGAAAATCGATTCGCTGGGGTTGCTCATGGCCGCGCCTGGTTAGTCACGACTATTGTGGCATCCGGGCTATTGCGCGTCCAGGCGCGGCCCGTCCATCAGCAGCCGGCCTCGCGGCCAGGGCGGCGGGGGCATGTCCCTCAACGCCGTCAGGCTGGCGAGGAATTGCTCGCGCGGCATGGGCGCGGCACCCAGCCGGGCCAGGTGCGGGGTTTCCTGCTGGCAGTCGATCCAGGGCACGCCGTGGCGGCGCAGGTGCGCCACCAGGTAGGCCAGCGCCACCTTGCTGGCGTCGGCCGCGCGGCTGAACATGGATTCCCCGAAAAAGCAGCGCCCGATGGACACTCCGTACAGGCCGCCGGCCAGGCGTCCGTCGATCCAGGTCTCGACGCTGTGTACCCGCCCCATGCGGTGCCAGGCCTCGTACACGGCGATGATGTCCGGCGTGATCCAGGTCGCGTCGCGGCCCGCCTCGGCCGGCGCGACCGGCCAGGCGGTCCCCGCGCGCGCCGCGCCGATGCCCAGGCGCGCGCCCTGGCGTTGGGCGCAGGCGCGGATCACCTCGCCGAATGCGGTATCCATGGTCACCCGCAAGGGCGCATCCGGGTCCTGCGGATCACGGCCGAACTGGCGCAGGCGCTTGGCCAGGGACTGCGAGACCCGCAGCCCGTCGCAGGGCAGCACCATGCGTGGATCGGGGCTCCACCACAGGACGGGGTCGCCCGGGCTGAACCAGGGAAACATGCCCTTGCCATAGGCCTCGTCCAGGCGCGCCGGCGACAGATCGGCGCCCGCCGCCACCAGGCCGCCGGGCAGGCCGGTCCGCGGATCGGGCAGGGGGGTGTGGGCATCTATCCAGCTTAGTTGCATGGCGCATGCGCCGGTGACTCAGTCCGGGAAACGGAAGTCGATCGCGTAGTGGTGGGTGGGAAACAGCCCCTCGCGGCGATCATCCAGGTAGTGCTCCAGCGTGGTGTAGACGGTGCGAAACGACAGTTCCTTCCAGGGGATGCCGTCCAGGGGGAAAAAATCCGCCTCCAGGGTTTCCGGGCCGGGGGCCAGCTGCGGACCCAGGACGTCGGCCAGGTAATAAAAGTGCACCTGGTTCACCGAGGGCACGTCGATCACGGTGAACAGCGACCGGACCCGGATGCGCGCGCCCGATTCCTCCTGGTTTTCGCGCTCGGCACCCTGTTCGGTGGTCTCGCCCAGTTCCATGAAGCCCGCCGGCAGGGTCCATTTGCCATAGCGCGGCTCGATCGCCCGGCGGCACAGCAGGATCCGGTCATTCCAGATGGGCAGCACACCCACCACGTTGCGCGGGTTCTGGTAGTGGACGGCGCCGCAGTTTGAGCACAGGTCGCGGATGCGATTGTCGTCGGGCGGGATCTCGCGGCTGAGGGTGTGGCCGCATTGCGAACAGAATTGCTGCGTGCGTGGGGCGGGGTGATAGAAGGCGGGATCGGGCGAGGTCATGCGGGGATTTTAGCGCGGGACCGGAGATTGGATGCCGGCCGTAGCGGTGTTGCGCACATCATAGGAGCCGTGCTTGCCGGCGCCGGTCCGGCGGTGTCCCGGCATGCTCCTGTTCCAGGGCTTCGAGCGGCCCCCAATGCCCCTCACGCCCCCGTCACCACCAGCGAATACAGCGCCCACCACGTATATTTGTTCGAGATATCCCCATGGCCCGGGATCCTGCCGTTGGCGCCATCCAGGCCATAGACCCGGACCCCATCGTCGAAAGCGTAGGACTCGTCCGGCGCCTGGATCGGCATCAGGCGTTCGCCCGCCCGGCGCGGTCCATAGCCGCCCAGCGCCGCGTAAGGACTGGGCACCTCGACCGTTTTTTCGAGGCCCATGGGTTCGCCCAGGTCCACGTCCCGCCGCAGCGCCCAGTGAAACAGGGCGTGCAGCGCGGCATCATGGGGACTGTACGTCGCCAGGATCGGCTGCTCGACCCGCTCGAACGCCACACGGTATCCGCCGGGATAATCCTTGCCCGGGACCTGGTCTGCAAAGCACAGGTGCGAGATCGCCGGTTGCAGCAGGAGCGCGGAGCGGACCCTGCGCGGCGGGGTTGCAATGCTGCACAGGGCGGAGAGGACGACCTTGGTACCGTAGGAATGTCCGATCAGATGGACGCGGGCGCCGGTTTGGCGCAGGAGGGTCTCCAGCACGGGGCCGACACCCTTGGCGCCTACGACGCCCGCCCGGTCCTTCATGATGGCTACCGTCAGCATGCGGACCAGCTGCCTGGGATCCAGCCAGCGCCACATCCCGCCCAGAACCCCCTGCGGCCGGGCCATGCCGGCCAGCGCGGGGCCCCTGTCCGCGTCCATGTCGTCGGCCATGGCCTGCCAGCTGCGCAGCAGGCCTTCGACCTCCGGCGGCTCGCCGGATTCGTGCTCCGCCACGGAATCCGTGAGGATGCCGGCGGCCAGCTCCGCCAGGCGCCGCGCCTGCGACTCCGAGAGGGCGGTTTGCTGGGCCAGCGCGTGGAATTCCGTCCGCTCGATATCCGTTGCGAAACAATCCGCAATTTCGGTCAGCTCGCGCTGGTACTGCGCCTCGTCCTGGAATGCGGCCTCGGCATCCGCCCTCAGGGCCTTTGGTCCACGCCCGGATTCGCCGAACGCCAGGGCGGCGCTGGGCCAGAAAATCCCGACCAGCAGTGGCCGGTAGTCCGCAGGCATCGGCAGGCCGTAGGCCTTGCGCATCCCCGCATAGCCTTTAAAGAATGCCCGGTATCGTCCAATCGCGTCCGACCATTCATTGTTCCAGCCATGCGAAAACACGAAGATGTCGGAATAATCACCCGCCTCGGCCAATAGCGGCCCGAGGCTGCCATCGTCCTTGTATTGTCCTTCCTTGTCGAAACGGATGATGTAGAGCGGAACCTGTTGCCCATCCGCGGATTCCAGGTATTCCCGGGGGCCGGGAACGTGCTGTTCGCCCATGATGATTTCCCCTTGGCGTCATCGAGCGGCATCTGTGTGCCGGCCTATTATTGTGTCATTTCATGACATCGACGGGGAACGGTACAAACCCTCGGGGTTTTCGATGTCGGGCGGAGCCGAATGGATTTCCTGCAGTTTCTCAATGCTGTCGCTGTGCTCGAGTCTGGCCAGGAAAGTTACCAATCTACTGGCTTGGTAATGGCATTCCCATCGGCGGGGACTACCGGGTCTGGCATTTGTGAGTTGACCAGCGCGCGAGTGGAGATGAGTCTCGTGAAATCGGCGCATTTAACCATCTCTTTAGAGGTGCCTCGCTTCGATGTGAGAAGACCTAGAATTTTCTTGGGGTGATGTGCCTTGACCAGCCTCATTGATTCCGCCAGATCACTATCTCCTGAAATGACGACTGCGCAATCAAACCTGTCTAACCAAGCGTCATTGATGAGATGCACCGCGAGATTCACGTCAGAGCCCTTCTCTTTTGTCTCCAGGACAGTGGCATGTCGCTGACCATTGATAGGAGGATGGAGCTTCTTCATGACAACGTGGCTGGAAAATTGACCTTTGATGATCTCAAGCTCGGGAATATGGGCACGAAGAGCTCGAAAGAACACCTGCTGGCGAATGTGCATATCGGGGTCAGAAGGTTTCGGGCTGACGTCCGCCGCGAAATACTTGATGCAGGTGATATCGTTTTCTGGCCGAAGGACTTTTTGGCACAGCCCTTTGAGGTCCAGCCATTTGTAGCTCGTGCCTTTTAGCGTCGAGTAATAGAGGTTGAAGCCGTCGATGTAGACCGTCGTTCTTCTCATTGTGGAAGGCCTAAAAGCAAGGGCCTCCGAAGAGGCCCCGCAGCCCATGTCTAAGACATGGGGGTTATCGGGTGGTAGCTTAACAAGTTGCTTGCCATTGCGCAAGGTTCAATTTTGCAATGCAGCAAAAGATAGCCATTGTGGGAAACCTCATTGCATGCGCCCGCAGCTGCAACAGGGAAGGTCTCCACGCGGATCATTCCCCAAACACCCCGTCCAGGGTTTCGGCGTCGAGGATGTTCAGCGCCCAGGTCTCGAGTTGCGCGGCGGCCGCCGAGCGGATGCGTGCGGTTGCGGTATCGGGGATTGTTCCGAGCCGGAATGCCCATATGGGAATGACCTTGCTGGTCCAAATTAGGTAAAATAGACCAAATAGTCCAAAGACTTTTTGGAGAACGGGATGACTACGCTGTTTGAAGCCATTTCTCAATTACCCACCGCGTCCGCCTCGACCATCAAGCGCGAAGGCTGGAAAGGCGTGATGCGTTCCTTGAGCGGTGAAGGCCGCTTGGTCGTCACCAACCATAACGAACCCGAGGCGGTCATTCTGTCCACCCGGGAATATGAGCGGCTCGTCAAAGCCGCGCGCTCGGCGGCCAATGCGGCCAATGACCCCTTGCAAGCGCTCAGGGACCGATTCGATGCCCGACTCGCGGCGCTCGAGGCACCGGATGCGGGGAACCGGATGCGGGATCTGATGAGTCAGCCGGGATCGTTGGGGGGGCATGTCAAGGCCGGGGAAACCTATTGATGCAGGGCAGGCCCGTTCTATATGTATTAGCGGGGGTCAATGGCGCTGGCAAGAGTTCCATCGGCGGGTATTTGCTGACCCAGGCCGGCTTGGCATGGTACAACCCCGACGATTTTGCCAGGGCATTGGTGACGAACTATGGGGTGTCCCAAGAAAAAGCCAACATAGAAGCCTGGCAAGAGGGTGTGCGCCGCTTGCGCCAAGCCATGGCCGCGCGCCGGTCGTTTGCGTTTGAAACAACGTTGGGCGGGCACAGCATCACTCAGTATTTGCTGCAGGCCTGCAAAACGCACGATGTCATGGTCTGGTATTGCGGGCTGCGCGACCCGCAGCTGCACCTTGATCGCATCAAGCTGCGTGTTCGAAACGGCGGGCATGACATTCCGGAAGCGAAGGTGCGGCAGCGCTGGGTTTCCTCGCTGAGAAATCTGATTGTCTTGATGCCGTCCTTGGCCTATTTGCGCGTCTACGATAACAGCACGCAATTTGCGAAAGGGCAGGCAATTGGCGAACCGAAGCTGCTCTTGGAGATGCGCGCAGCCCAACGCATTCATCCTGCAATGCTGATAGAGGCTGTCGATGCACCAGAATGGGTCAAACCGGCGCTTGAAGCGGCGTTTGAACTGGACCCCCCTTAGTGTCGTCGATGTCGCCCAGGACATATCCTTAGCCGGCCAGGCGGCGCGTCAGCAGACAGGCGGGCGAAGGCGTCAATCGCCGAACACATCGTCCAGGGTTTCGGCGTCGAGAATGTTCAGCGCCCAGGTTTCGAGCTGCGCGGCGGTCGCCGAGCGGATGCGTGCGGCCACAGCCTCGGGAACCGTCCCGAACCGGCGGGCCAGTTGCCGCAGCAGCAGATCCGCCTGGCCTTCGGCGCGTCCGCGCCTGAGATAGACTCGTTCGGGTGTAGTGAGATATGTCATGGTGTGCTCCTGTTCCAGGGCCTCCAATGCCCGCATATAGTCCGATTCCAGCACCTCGGGCAGTGCGATCATCCAGTCGACCAGCCTGACCAGGGCGTCGATGTCGTCCCTGGCATATCCGTAGCCGGCCAGACGGCGCATCAGATCCACCTTGGGGTCCAGCCGCGCGGCCTTGC
>Ga0182742_1000565_pt1 | contig 56616 bp, 49 predicted proteins | sample eDN5th37CBELigMG_FD_128880 | JGI IMG/M metagenome (GOLD analysis project Ga0182742, IMG submission 128880) | Enriched Miracle-Growth compost microbial communities from Emeryville, California, USA - eDNA 5th pass 37_C BE-Lig MG (version 2)... ...
AGCAGCGACGAACACATCTACGCCATCGGCGAATGCGCGGCCTGGAACGGCAGCGTGTACGGCCTGGTGGCGCCGGGCTACCAGATGGCGCGCACCGCCGCCGCCGCGCTGTGCGGCGAGGCCGCGCAGCCCTTCGCCGGCGCCGACATGTCGACGCGGCTCAAGCTGCTGGGCGTGGACGTCGGCTCCATCGGCGACGCCCACGGCGCCACGCCGGGCGCGCGCAGCTACCGCTATATCGACGAGGCCGGCGCCGGCTACCGCCGCCTGGTGGTCTCGGGCGACGGCAAGCGCGTGCTGGGCGCGGTGCTGGTGGGCGACAACAGCTACTACGACACCCTGCTGCAATACGTGCAGAACGGCATCGCCCCGCCGGCCGACCCGGCCAGCCTGATCCTGCCGCGGGGCGAGGCGGCGCCGCTGCTGGGCGCGGACGCCCTGCCCGATTCGGCCACGGTCTGTTCCTGCCACAACGTCAGCAAGGGCGCCGTCCGCCAGGCCATCGACGGCGGCTGCGCCGACCTGGGCGCGGTCAAGGCCTGCACCCGGGCGGCCTCGGGCTGCGGCGGCTGCGCCGGCCTGCTCAAGCAGGTGGTGGAACACGAACTGGCCGCGCGCGGCGTGGCGGTGGACAAAAGCCTGTGCGAACACTTCGCCTACACGCGCCAGGAGCTCTACGCCATCGTGCGGGTCGGCGGCATCGAGAGCTTCGAACAACTGCTGGCCAACCACGGACGCGGCCGGCTGGGCTGCGAAATCTGCAAGCCCGCCGTCGCCTCCATCCTGGCGTCGTGCTGGAACCGGCCCATCCAGGACCCGGCCCTGGTGCCGCTGCAGGACACCAACGACACCTTCATGGCCAATATGCAGAAGAACGGCACCTACTCCATCGTGCCGCGCATCGCCGCCGGCGAGATCACGCCCGACGGCCTGATCGCCATCGGCGCCGTCGCCAAGAAATACGGGCTGTACACCAAGATCACCGGCGGACAGCGCATCGACCTGTTCGGCGCGCAGCTGCATGAACTGCCCGCCATCTGGGGCGAACTGATCGCCGCCGGTTTCGAGACCGGCCACGCCTACGGCAAATCGACGCGCACGGTGAAGTCCTGCGTGGGCAGCACCTGGTGCCGCTACGGCGTGCAGGACAGCGTGCGCATGGCGCTGGACATCGAGCACCGCTACAAGGGCCTGCGCGCGCCGCACAAGCTCAAGTTCGCGGTCTCCGGCTGCACCCGCGAATGCGCCGAGGCGCAGAGCAAGGACATCGGCGTCATCGCCACGGAGAAGGGCTGGAACCTCTACGTCTGCGGCAACGGCGGCATGCGCCCGCGCCATGCCGAGCTGTTCGCCACCGACCTGGACGACGCCATGCTGATCCGCGTCATCGACCGGCTGCTGATGTTCTATATCCGCACGGCCGACAAGCTGCAGCGCACCGCCGCCTGGCGCGAGTCGCTGGAGGGCGGGCTGGACTACCTGAAGCAGGTGGTGCTGGAAGACAGCCTGGGCCTGTGCGCCGAGCTGGAAGCGCAGATGCAGCTGGTGGTGGACCGCTATGAATGCGAATGGGCCAACGCGCTGAACGATCCGCAAAAGCTCAAGCGCTTCCGCACCTTCGTCAACGACGACGCCGCCGACCCCGACATCCGCTTCGTGCAGGAGCGCGGCCAGCCTCGGCCCGCCCCCGCCCGCGTCATCCCCATCGCCGAGGAGATTGCCTGATGGACGCCCTGGTCAACGAACCCCAAGCCTGGCGCCCGGTGTGCCGCCGCCAGGACCTGGTGCCCCACTCCGGCGTGGTGGCGCTGGTCGACGGCGTGCAGATCGCGCTCTTCTACGTGCCGCAGGCCGCCGAGGGCGAAGTCTACGCCATCGAGAACCGCGACCCGCGCTCCGGCGCCAACGTCATCGGCCGCGGCATCGTCGGCCACCTGGACGGCGAGCTGGTGGTCGCCTCGCCGCTCTACAAGCAGCATTTCCGGCTGGCCGACGGCAGCTGCGTGCAATACCCCGAACAGCGGCTGCGCGCCTGGCGCGCGCGCCTGAACGCCGACACGGTCGAGATCGGCTGACCTCACGGCAGATTCTCGCGGAATATCACCTGGCTGCGCGCCATTTCCACGCCGTTCATCGCGCTGCGCCTGTCGCGCAGGTTGGAGAAGATCCGCACGCAGCTCATCAGCGCCTCCATCGGGCTTTGCGTGATGACCGCGTCCATGGTGCCGTCTATCAGCAGCGAGCGGGTGTCGGGCGTGAGGCCGTGGCCGATGAACACCACCCGGTGCTGCAGGCCGGCCTCCTTCAACGCGCGCGCCACGCCGTCCGAGGCGCCGCCGATGTTGTAGATGCCGGCCAGCTGCGGATACTGCTCCAGCAGCTGGCGCGTCTGCTCGTAGTTGCGCTGGGCGTCGTCGTAGCCCTCGCGCAGGTCGACCACCTGCATGGCCTGGAACTGTTCCGCATACAGCTGCAGAAAGCCGCCCTCGCGCTCCTCGTGCGCGCGGTAATGGCGCGAACCCGCGATCAGCGCCACGTGCGCCGCGCGCGAGCCGATGAAGCGCGCGATCAGGTAGCCCGCGGTGCGCCCTGCCGCGCGGTTGTCCAGCCCCACGTAGGCGGCGCGCGCGCAGTTGGCGATGTCGGAAATCAGCGTCACCGTCGCCACGCCCTGCTGCGCCAGCGCGTCGACCGCCTCGCGCACCACCGGATGCTCCAGCGCCATGAACGCGATGCCGTCGGCGCGCCGGCCGTGCCTGGCCAGCGCCTGGGCCAGCGCGTCGGGGTTGAAGCTCTCGACGTATTCGACCTGGCACTTGGCGTTCAGCGGCGCGAAGTGCTCGTGCGCGTAGCTGACGGTGTCGCCCAGCATGCGCAGATAGCGGTTGCTGCCGCGCGGCAGCAGGAACACCAGGCGCATGGGCTCGGGCGCGGCGGCCGCGAGGATTTCCTGTTCGGGCAGGTAGTCCAGCTCGATGGCGGCGCGAAAGACTTTCTGCGCGGTGCTGGCGCGCACGCCGGGGCGGCGGTTCAGCACCCGATCGGCCGTGGCGGTGGAGACGCCGGCTCGCGCGGCCACGTCGGCCAGGCGCGCCAGCCTGCGTTCGGAAGGTTTTCTATTCACATCAAAAACCATCATTAAAGAAGTTTGACGATGATAGCGCCTATTCACTATTGTCCAGTCTGCCGCATGGGATTGGCACTTTTGTGGCGCATCAAAAAACATCATAACCACGATTATGGAGACAACCATGAAGCTGATGACCCGCCGCAGTGCCTTGCGCCGCCTGGGCGCCGTTCCCGCCCTGGCCCTGGCCAGCGGTTTCCCGATGATCGCGCGCGCCGCCGACTACACGCTGAAGTACGGCAACAACCTGCCCGTCACCCATCCGCTGAACATCCGCGCCCAGGAAGCGGCCGAACGCATCCTCAAGGAAAGCAATGGCCGGGTGGACATCAAGATCTTCCCCAACAACCAGCTGGGCGGCGACACCGACATGCTGGCGCAGGTGCGCTCGGGCGGCATCGATTTCTTCACGCCGTCGGCGCTGGTCATCGCCACGCTGGTGCCGGTGGCGGCGATCAACGCCGTGGGCTTCGCCTTCAAGGACTACGACCAGGTCTGGAACGCCATGGACGGCGCGCTGGGCGCGCACGTGCGCGCCGCCATCGCGCAGCGCCGCCTCTACGCCTTCGAAAAGATGTGGGACAACGGCTTTCGCCAGACCACCAGCAGCAAGGCGCCGGTGCAGACCGCCGCCGACATGGACGGCCTCAAGATCCGCGTGCCGGTGAGCTCGCTGCCCATCTCCATGTTCAAGGGCCTGGGCGCCGCGCCGGCCAGCCTGCAGTTCAGCGAAGTCTATTCCTCGCTGCAGACCAAGGTGGTCGACGCCCAGGAAAACCCGCTGCCCATCATCCAGGTCGCCAAGCTGTACGAAGTGCAGAAGTACTGCTCGCTCACCAACCACATCTGGGACGGCTACTGGTTCATCGCCAACGGCCGCATGTGGGAAGGCCTGCCGCAGGACCTCAAGACGGTCGTCGCGCGCGGCATCAACGAGGCCGGCCTGGCGCAGCGCGAGGACATCAAGAAGCTCAACGCCTCGGTGCAGTCCGACCTGGAAGCCAAGGGCCTGCTGTTCAACCAGCCCTCGGCAGACAGCTTCCGCCAGCAGCTGCGCAACGCCGGTTTCTACAAGGAATGGCAGGGCCGCTTCGGCAACGAGGCCTGGACCCTGCTGGAGCAGGCCGTCGGCAAACTGGCCTGAGGTCGCGCCATGTCCTCCCTGTCCGCTCCCCACGCCGCGCCGCCCCTGCTGCCGGCCCATCCCCTGCGCCGGGCCGCCGGCGCAATAGACAGCCTGCTGGGCTGCGTGGTCGAACACGCGGCGGCGGCCATCGTGCTGGTCGAGATCGCGGTGCTGTTCGCCGGCGTGGTCGCGCGCTACGCCCTGCACAGCCCGCTGGTCTGGTCCGACGAACTGGCGTCCATCCTGTTCCTGTGGCTGTCCATGCTGGGCGCGGTCGTGGCGCTGCGGCGCGGCGAACACATGCGCATGACGGCCTTCGTCAATAACGTCGGCCCCGCGCGCCGCGCGCAGCTGGAAACGGCGGCGCTGGCGGCCTCGCTGGCCTTCCTGGCGCTGATCCTGGCCCCGGCCATCGAGTACGCGCACGAAGAACACTTTATCGTCACGCCGGCGCTTGAACTGAGCAACGCCTGGCGCGCCGCCGCCATTCCGGTCGGCATGGGGCTGATGGCCATCGTGGCGCTGCTGCGCCTGGCGCGCACCCAGACCCTGCCGCAGATGCTGGCGGCGCTGGCCGGCGCGGCGGCCGTGGTGGGGCTGTTCTGGCTGGCCCAGCCGCTTTTCTCCACGCTGGGCAAGCTGAACCTGGTGATCTTCTTCGTGGGCATCGTCGCGGCCACCGTGTTCGCCGGCGTGCCCATCGCGTTCTCGTTCGCGCTGGCCACCTTCTCCTACCTGGCGCTGACCACCAACACCCCCATGCTGGTGATGGTGGGCCGCCTGGACGAAGGCATGTCGCACCTGATGCTGCTGGCGGTGCCGCTGTTCATCTTCCTGGGCTCGCTGATCGAGATGACCGGCATGGCGCGCGCCATGATCCAGTTCCTGGCCAGCCTGCTGGGCCACGTCCGCGGCGGCCTTTCATACGTGCTGATCGGCGCCATGTACCTGGTGTCGGGCATCTCCGGCTCCAAGATCGCCGACATGGCGGCCATCGCCCCGGTGCTGTTTCCCGAGATGCAGAAGCGCGGCGCCAAGCCGGGCGACCTGGTGGCGCTGCTGTCGGCCACCGGCGCGCAGACCGAAACCATTCCGCCCTCCATCGTGCTCATCACCATCGGTTCGGTCACCGGCGTGTCGATCGCGGCGCTGTTCACCGGCGGCCTGCTGCCGGCGGTGGTGCTGGGCCTGGCGCTGTGCTCGGTGGTCTGGTGGCGCTACCGCAAGGAAGACCTGAGCCTGGCCCAGCGCTTCACCTTGCGCGAAATCGGCCGCTATTTCGTGATCGCCCTGCCCGCGGTGGCCCTGCCCTTCGTGATCCGCGCGGCCGTGGTCGAAGGCGTGGCCACCGCCACCGAGGTCTCCACCATCGGCATCGTCTATTCCGTGGTCATCGGCCTGCTGATCTACCGCCGCTTCGACTGGGCCCGCCTCAAGCCCATGCTGATCGAGACCGCCTCGCTGTCCGGCGCCATCATGCTGATCGTGGGCTGCGCCACCGCCATGGCCTGGGCGCTGACGCAATCGGGATTCTCCGGCGACCTGGCGCGCCTGATGGCCGACATGCCCGGCGGCTCGTACGGCTTCCTGGCCGTGTCCATCGTGGCCTTCATCATCCTGGGCAGCGTGCTCGAAGGCATACCGGCCATCGTGCTGTTCGGCCCGCTGCTGTTCCCGATCGCGCAGCAGGCCGGCGTGCACGAGGTGCACTACGCCATGGTCGTGATCTTCGCGATGGGCATCGGCCTGTTCGCGCCGCCGTTCGGCGTGGGCTACTACGGCGCCTGCGCCATCAGCCGGGTCGATCCCAACGAAGGCATCGGGCCGATCTGGGGCTACGTCGCCGCGCTGCTCATCGGCCTGGTGATCGTGGCGGCCTTCCCCTGGTTCTCCATCGGTTTCCTGTAAGTCTCCCGCGGGGCCGCGGCCCCGCGCTTTCCAACCCTCAAAGCTGCAAAGTCCGATCATGAGTCGATTCCTGGGCGAAATCCGCCAACTCGGTTACGTGGTGCACGATATCGAAGCCGCCATGGACTACTGGAGCGCCACGCTGGGCGTGGGCCCCTGGTACTACAACCCGCGCGTGCCCATCGTGAACTACCGCTACGACGGCGTCAGCCATGAGCCGCACAATTCGGTGGCGCTGGCCAACTCCGGCTACGTGCAGGTCGAGCTGATCCAGACCCGCAACGACGTGCCCTCCATGTACCGCGACTTCCTGCAGGCCGGCCGCACCGGCCTGCAGCACGTGGCCTACTGGACCGAGGACTACGACGCCGATCTCGAACGCCTGCTGGCGCAGGGCTTCAAGCCCAAGATGAGCGGCGAAGTCGGCGAAAAAGGACGCTTCATCTATTTCGATACCGAGTACCACCCCGGCACCGTGATCGAGCTGTCCGAAGTGGCCGGCCCCAAGGGCCGCCTGTTCGACCTGATCCGCGACAGCGCGCGCGACTGGGACGGCAAGGACCCCGTGCGCCCCTTCCCCGACCTGAGCCGACTCTGAAGCGCCCGCCCATCGCCCTATGAACTCCCAATCGTTTACCGCCACCTACCTGATCGAAACCCCGCTGGACCCCGCCCGGGTGGCCGAGGTCATGGCCGGCGAGCAGTCCTGCGGCACCTTCACGCGGGTGCAGGGCGAAACCGACGAGCTGCGCGCGCGCGCCCGCGCGCGCATCGAATCCCTGGAGGAACTGGAGACCGTCAGCGCCCCCAGCCTGCCCAACGCCTGGCTGGCGCGCCAGCCGGGCGGCATGCCGGCGCGCTACCGGCGCGCGCGGGTGCGCATCGCCTTTCCGGTCGCCAACGTCGGCGCCAACCTGCCCACGCTGGCAGCCACCGTCGGCGGCAACCTGTACGACCTGGGCGAAGCCACCGGCCTGCGCCTGGAAAGCCTGGAACTGCCCGCCAACTACCGCGCCCAGTTCGACATGCCCCGGGCCGGCATCGCCGGCACGCGCGCCCTGACCGGCGTGGCCAGCGGGCCGCTGGTGGGCACCATCATCAAGCCCAACGTCGGCCTCTCGCCCGAGCAGACCGCGCACCTGGTGGCGCAGCTGTGCGCCGCCGGCGTGGACTTCATCAAGGACGACGAGGTCTGCGCCAACCCGGCCCATGCCCCGCTGGCGCAGCGCGTGGCCGCCGTGATGGCCGTGGTGCGCGCGCACCGCGAACGCACCGGCCGCCAGGTCATGGTGGCGTTCAACATCAGCGACGAAACCGACGCCATGCGCCGCCACGCCGAGCTGATCGAACGCGAGCAAGGCAGCTGCGCCATGGTCAGCCTGAACCACTGCGGCTACTCCGCCGTCCAGACCCTGCGCCGCAGCACGCCGCTGGCACTGCACGGCCACCGCAACGGCTACGGCGCGCTGTCGCGCCACCCCATGCTGGGCGTGGGATTCCAGGCCTACCAGACGCTGTGGCGGCTGGCGGGCGTGGACCACATGCACGTGCACGGCCTGCAGGGCAAGTTCTCGCAGGAGGACCAGGAAGTAGTGGACGCCGCGCGCGACTGCCTGGCTGCGCTGACCTTCGGCATCGACGACGCGGTGATGCCGGCGTTCTCGTCCGGCCAGTGGGCCGGCACCGTGCCCGCCACCTGGTCGGCGGTGCGCAGCGACGACCTGCTGTTCATGTCGGGCGGCGGCATCCTGGCCCACCCGGACGGCCCCGCCGCCGGCGTGCAGAGCATCCGCCAGGCCTGGCAGGCCGCGCGCGAAGGACAGGCCCTGCAGGACTACGCGCGTCAGGCGCCCGAACTGCAACGGGCGCTGGACTTCTTCGGAAACCGCGCATGACCCGCGACCAGCGCGGCCCCGCGCCGCCGCGCGTGGGCTGGTACGGAGACGACTTCACCGGCGCCACCGACACGCTGGCCGAAGTCTCGCGCGCCGGCCTGCGCAGCCTGCTGTTCCTGGGCGTGCCGACGCCGCAGCAACTGAGCCGCGCCGGCGCGCTGGACGCCATCGGCATCGCGGGCGCGGCCCGCGCCATGCCGCCGGCCGAAATGCAGGACGAGCTCGACGCCGTGGGCCGCTTCATGGCCGGGCGCGGCGTGCGCGTGCTGCACTACAAGTGTTGCTCCACGTTCGACAGCGCGCCGCACGTCGGCAATATCGCCGCCGCCATCCAGGCGCTGCGCCGCCACATGCCCAACCCGCTGGTGCCCATCGTGGGCGGGCAGCCCAGCATCGGGCGCTATTGCAGCTTCGCGCAGCTCTTCGCCCGCGCCGGCGGCGCCCCCGCGATCCACCGCATCGACCGCCACCCGGTCATGCGCGCGCACCCGGTCACGCCCATGCACGAAGCCGACCTGCGGCTGCACCTCGCGGCGCAGGGCCTGCGCGAGATCCGGTCGGTGCCGCACACCGACTACCCGCGCCTGCGCCGGCCGGCCGACGCGCCCGTGCTGGAAGACTGGATCGACGGCGTCGTCGAATCCGCCGACGGCCCCCTGCTGCTGGACCTGATCGACGACGAGCAGCTCCCGGTGATCGGCCGCCTCATCTGGCGCGCGGCCGCCTGCCTGCCGCTGGTGGCGGTCGGCCCCAGCAGCGTGCAGCAGGCGCTGGCCCGTGCCATGCCGGGCGGCCGCGCCGCCGCCGTCGACGCACCGCTGGCGCCGGCCTCGGGGCCGGTGCTGGTGGTGGCGGGCAGCCTGTCGCCGGTCACCGCGCAGCAGATCGCCGCGTGCCGGCGCTATGCGCGCCAGCCGCTCTCCGTGCAACGGCTGCTCTCGGACCCTGGCTACGCCGCCGCGCAGTCGCGCGAGGCCGTCGCCGCGCTGGTTCAGGGCCGCAACGTGCTGGTCCATACCGACCGGCCCGAGCAGGCGCCCAGCGCCGCGCACACCGCCGCCACCGCCCGCGCCACCGCGCAGCTTGCCGCCGCCATCGTGCAGGGCAGCGCGCAGGCGGGCCGACGGCTGGGCCGCGTCGGCATCGCCGGCGGCGACACCTCCAGCCAGGCCACCCTCGCCCTCGGCCTGTGGGGCCTGGCGTTTCGCTGCGTGCTGGCGCCCGGCGTCACGGTCAGCGTCGCGCGCAGCGACGACCCGCGCATCGACGGCATGGAGCTGATGCTCAAGGGCGGCCAGATGGGCGGCGACCTGCTGTTCGACGAACTGGCGCAGGGGCAGGCCTGACGCCGTACGCCGCGCTTGCGGGTTATGCTGCGCCGTTGCGCCCGCCCGTCGGCGCCCCGACCCAGGAGACTCCCCGCATGAACCGGCTGCTGCGCGCCTCGGCCATGGCCGCATTCACGCTGTGCGTATCCGCCGCGGCCGCCGCCGCGCCGGCCACCCGCGCCGAATGGAGCGGCGCCGCGGCGCGCCAGCTGCAACGCCACCTGACCATGCCCAAGGAAGCCGACGGCCTGCCCGGCCCGCTCAGCCTGAAACTGCGCCTCACCATCCTGCCCGACGGCGGGATAGACAAGATCGAAGTGGCCGCCAGCTCCGGCCATGCGGCAGTGGACCGCGCCGCAGCCGCCATGGTCCGGCGCGCCGGGCCGCTGCCCGCCTTCGCCGCCGACATGACCGGCGACAGGGAAATCCTGATGCTGCCGCTGCGCTTCGAACCGGAAGCGCCGCAAGAGAATCCGCCGGCCGCCGCCGCGCACCGCTACGCCGACCCGGCGCGTGGCTACGGCGTGACCGTGCCCGCCCCCTACCGCATCCTGCCCAGCGGCAGGACGGCGGAATTCGACCTGCTGGTCAGGGTGGGCGATGCCAACGGAGAGCGGTGCACCATCGGTTTCAACACCGCGCGCAAGGCGCTGACGGCCCATCCCGGCCGCGAGGCGCCGCTGTCGGCAGCCGCCCGGCTGGCCGCGGACGAAACCCTCGAAGCCGCGCAGGGCCGCGAACTGCAGGAACGCCGGACATTCGAATCGGCCGGCGCGCACGGCGTCGAATACGTGGCGCCGGCCGCGGACGCGGCGCTGCTGCGCTACACCGCCCTGCTCGACACGCCGGCCCTGCGCGTGGCGCTGGCCTGCACCGCCACGCGCGCAGCCATGCCGGCCGCCCTGGCCGACTTCCGCCGCATCCGGGACGGGATCAGCCTGGGATCGCCGGACGCGCCTTGAACCTAGCGCCCATGCCAGTAGCGCCGCCCGCGCTGGCGCTGCGTCCACACCTCCAGCCCGTCCGGCGTTGAACTCGCTATCACCGCCCCGTCGCGGTCGCTGCGCCAGAACGCCGCGCCGGCGCGCATCCAGCGCCGCTCCACCGCGCGCGCCGGATGTCCGAAGCGGTTCAGGTGGCCGGCCTGCGCGATCGCGTGGCCCGCGCCGCTGGCCTGCACCAGTTCGCGTCCCGAGGACGAGGCCGAGCCATGATGCGGAGCCAGCACCACGTCCGCGCGCCCGAGACCGTTGGCGGCCAGCGCGCGTTCCTGCGCCGTGCCCACGTCGCCGGTCAGCAACAGCGTATGGCTGTCCCCTTCGATGCGTAGCACGCAACTTTCGGCATTGGGGTTTTGCGCCACACCGGCGCCTGCGCGCGGCGGATGCAGGAACGTAAAACGCACGCCGTCGGCCTCCCAGCCCAGCCCGCTGCGGCAACGCTGCGCCTGGCGCGGCGGAGCCGGCGCGCCGGCCCGCGGCCACAGCCGGGCGTCGCGCCGCAGAAACGCTTCCAGGTCGAAGGACGCGTAGCTGCGCGCCGCCGGCACGGCCGCCAGCACCGCGCGCAAGCCGCCCACGTGGTCCATGTGGGCATGCGACAGCACCAGCACGTCCAGCCGGCGGATCGCGCGCGCCTGCAGGAACGGCGCGACCACGCGCTCGCCGGCGTCGCTGCCGCCGTAGTGGCGCGGCCCGGCGTCGAACAGCAGCGTCTGGCTGGCCGTCTCCACCACGACGGCGCCGCCCTGTCCCACGTCCAGCGCGCTCATGCGCCAGTGGCCGGGCTCGGGCCTGTCGGGACGCCAGCACAGCAGCGGCAGCATGCACAGCCATCCCAGCCGCCGCCCCGGCCAGCCGGGCGCCTGCAGCGCCCAGGCCATGCCCGCCACCGCCAGCGCCAGCCACGGCCACGGGGCCGCTCCCACCGCCACGCTGGACCACTCGGCCGCGGCCACCCAGCCGACCGGCGCCATGGTCGCGTCGAACGCCGCCAGCCCCGCGCGTCCGGCCAGCGCGGCCAGGGCCTGGGCGCCCGGCAGCGCCGACAGCGCCGCGCACAGCAAGGCTAGCGGCGTCACCACGAAGGTCACCACCGGAATCGCCACCGCGTTGGCCAGCGGCGATCCCACGGACACCTGATGCACCAGATAGGCCAGCAGCGGCGTGAGCCCCACGGTGATCGTCAACTGCAGGCGCGCCGCCTGCGCCAGCCGCGCCGTCCATCGCGCCCGCCAGCCCGCCTGCGCATCGCGCGGCGCCTGGGCGACCCGCAGCAGCACGGCCACCGCCCCGAACGACAGCCAGAAGCCCGGCGCCATTGGCGCCCACGGGTCCAGCGCGGCCACCACCGCGGCCGCGCCGGCCAGCACCCGGTCGGCCGACAGCGGCAGCCTCGACACCGAAGCCGCCAGGGCCACGGACAGCATGAAAAAAGTGCGCCGCGCCGGCACGCCCCAGCCCGCCAGCAGGCAATACAGCAGCGCGACCGCCGCGGCGGCCGCGCCGCCGGCCACGCGCGCCGGCGCGTACTCCGCCAGCCCCACGCCGCGCCATCGTCCCCGCCGCCACAGCGCCGCCACCAGCAGGCCCGCCAGCCCCGCGATCGAGGTGACGTGCATACCGCTGATGGACACCAGATGGGTAATGCCGCTGCGGCTGAACACCTGCCAGTCCTCGCGCGCCACGCCGGCCTGGTCGCCGATCGCCAGCGCGATCAGCACCGGCGCATAGCGGTGCGCTCCCAACGCGGCGCGCAGCCCCTGCCGCACGTGATGGCGCGCCCGCTCCAGCGCCACGCCGGCCGTCGCCCAGGGCCGGTCCGCCAGCAGCCTCGGCCGCCCACGCACCTTGCCCAGCGCCCGCACGCCGCGCGCGAACAAGCGACCCTCGGCATCCGGCCCCGCCGGATTCAGCGCCCCATGCGGACGCCGCAGCACCAGCGCCATGCGCCACACCTGCCCCGGCGCCAGCGCCGGCAGCCCACCCGCCGGCGCCGGCCAGCTCACCAGGATGCGCGACGGAATCCCCGCCGCCGCCGGCTCGGCCAGCTCCGCCAGGAAGCGCAGTTCCTTGTCATCGCCGTCGGGCAACCCGGCCACTCGCAGCACCACGCGCGATACCGCGTTTTGGTGCACCTGCGCCAGTTCATCGTCGAGCCGCCGTTGCGCCTGCACGCCGGCATTGAGCAGCCCCACGCACAGCCCCAGGGCCGCGGCCGCGCAGTTGCGTGGGCCCGCAAGGCGCAAGCGCAGCCCGGCAAGCAGCACCAGCGCGGCGCCGGCGGCCAGCAGCCAGGCCGCGCCGGCCCCGGGCAGGCGCGGCAGAACCTGCACCAGCCCCGAGCCGGCGACCAATGCGATGCAGAAAATGCGGCCCGTGATATGCGCCTCCCGAAACGGGACAGCGTAGGCGGCCGCGATGGCCCTGCGGCGTCGCGCGTGGCGGTTTTGGCCGCCCCGGCCCGCCGCAACTCAGCCCTTCACCGGGTTGCCGGCATACGCGCCGACCACGTCGATGAACCGCCTGAGCAGCGCCGACTTGTTGTCCGCGCGCCAGACCAGTTCCCAGTGCTGCACCACGTCCAGGTCCGGCAGTTCCATGAAGGCGACCGAGTCCGGCGCGGCGCGCGTGGCGGAGTCGGGCAGCACGGTGCAGCCCATGCCGGCGGCGACCAGGGTGAGCATGGAGGCCACGTCCACGCCCTGCACCGCGGCCCGCGGCACGAAACCGGCCTTGAAGAAGCAGTGGATCAGCTTGTCGTGCCAGACCGGCGCGGCGTTGCGCGGCAACCAGATGAAGTCCACCGCGTTGAGGTCGCGCAGCGAGGCGGGCGGGCCGCCTTCCCATCGCCAGTCGGCGGGATAGGCCAGCAGCATTTTCTCTGAATAGATGGGGATGCCCTCGAACGCGGGGTCGTCCGGCGGGCGGAACAGGGTGAAGCCGGCGTCCAGCCTGCCGGTGGGCAGCCACTCGAGCTGGGTGTCGGACAGCAGGTGGCTCAGCGTCAACGAGACGCCCGGCGCCTCGTGGCGGAAGATGCGCAGCACTTCGGTCAGCAGCGGACGCAGGGTCAGCATGACCGGCAAGGCGATGGACAGGTGGCCGATTTCGCCGCGTCCCACGCGCTGGGCGCGTTCGACGGTGGCCGCGGCGTCGCCCAGCAGCCGGTTGGCGTCCACCAATAGCTGCTTGCCGACTTCGGTCAGGCGCACGCCGCGGGCGCTGCGCTCGAATACGGTCGCGCCCAGTTCTTCCTCCAGCGCCTGGATCTGCCGGGTCAGCGCGGGCTGGGCGATGTAGACGGCCTGGGCCGCCAGGCTGATGCTGCCGTGCTGTGCAACCGCAACGAAGTAGCGCAACTGCCGCAGATCCATGGTTATACCTTTACGGCATGGGGAACATAGGTAACAAGCATTTTACGGCATGGCCTGCGCTTCCTACCATCCAGCGGTGTCCATGCTTTCCATCAAGAGTATCCATGCCCATGCCACAGAAAATCCCGCAGTTGCTGCCCTCGGAGATCGACGCCTACCGGAAAATCCGGCGCGACCTCCATGCCCATCCCGAACTGGGTTTCGAAGAACACCGGACGGCCGAAGTGGTCTGTGCGGAGCTGCGCCGGCTGTCCATCGAACACCGCACGGGAGTCGGCGGCACCGGCGTGGTCGGCATGATCCAGGGACGCGGAACGGCCAGCGGGCGCGCGATCGGACTGCGCGCCGACATGGACGCGCTGCCCATGGATGAATGCACGCGGCTGGACTACGCCTCGCGTCACGCAGGCAGAATGCACGCCTGCGGCCATGACGGGCACGTCGCCATGCTGTTGGCCGCCGCCGCTTATTTGCAGCGCACGCGGGCCTTCGACGGCGTGGTCTATCTGATTTTTCAACCTGCGGAGGAGGGATTGAATGGGGGATTGGAGATGGTCAGGGATGGCCTGTTCGAGCGGTTTCCGATGCAGGAGGTCTATGCCCTGCACAACTGGCCCGCGCTTGCGCTGGGATCGGTGTCGGTTCCGGTCGGGCCGGCCATGGCCGCGTCCGACCGCATCACCATCCGGATCAAGGGCAAGGGCGGCCACGGCGGCCTGGCGCCGCAGCGCGCGCTGGACCCCATCCTGATGGCGGGCCACGTCATCGTGGCGGCGCACTCCATCGTCAGCCGCAACCTGGACCCGCTGGAGGCCGGCGTGCTCAGCCTGTGCGGCATCGCCGGCGGCAGCCTGGCGGGCTTCAACGTGATCCCGGACGAGGTGGTGCTGACCGGCACCGCGCGCTCGCTTCAGCCCGAAGTGCGCAGCATCATCGAGACGCGGTTGCGGGCCACGGTGGAGCACGTGGTGCAGGGCCTGGGCGGCACGGCGACGCTGGAATACGAGCCCAACGTGCCGGCGACCGTCAACACCGAAGCCCAGGCCCTGCTGGCGCGGCGGGCGGCGGCCGACGTCGTGGGCGAGGACAACGTGGTGCGCCGTCCGCTGCCCAGCCTGGGCGGGGAGGATTTTTCCTTCATGCTGCAGCAACGCCCGGGCGCCTACATCCATCTGGGCACGGGAGACCCGGACCATCGCCACGGACTGCACAACTCGAATTTCGATTTCAACGACGCCGCGCTCCCCATCGGGGCCGCGGTCCTATCCCGTATCGCTGAACTGGGACTGCCGCTGCATAACAACGCATAAGCGGCGGCCGGGAGGAGACAGACTATGAAACAGACGAAAAAAGCGGCCCCTCGATGGCTGCAACTGACCGCCGCCATTCTGGGCAATGCGCTGGAATGGTATGACTTCGGCGTGTTCGCCGCGCTGGCCTTCATCATCGCCAAGGTGTTCTTTCCCGCCGCGGGTGAGCACACCGCGCTGCTGCTGACCCTGGCGACTTTCGGGGTGGGCTTCGTGACCCGGCCCATCGGCGGGATCGCCATCGGCATTTATGCCGACCGGCGCGGGCGCAAATCGGCGCTGCAGCTGATCATCGCGCTGATGACGGTGTCGCTGCTCATCATGGTGTTCACGCCCTCTTACGCCACCATCGGCATCGCCGCGCCCATTCTGATCGTGATCGCGCGCCTGATGCAGGGCATCGCCACCGGCGGGGAATTCGCCTCGTCCACGGCCTACCTGGTGGAGGCGGCGCCGCCGGGCAAGAAAGGCGTGTACGGCGCCTGGCAGATGTTCGGCCAGAACCTCGCCAACCTGGCCGGCGCGGCCACCGGATTCCTGCTGACGTCGCTATTCACCGAAGAGCAGCTGATCGCAGGCATGTGGCGCGTGCCGTTCGTGATCGGCCTGCTGATCGCGCCGCTGGGCTGGTGGATACGGCGCTACCTGGACGAGCCGGAGGAATCCGAACTCGCCATGCGCAAGGGCGAGAAAGTCAGCTTGGCCGCGATGTTCAACCGCTACCCGCGCTCGATCGCCGCCACGCTGTGCCTGACCACCTGCGCCACCGCGTCGGTCTACACCTTCATCATCTACCTGCCGACCTTCGTCACGCGCCAGTTCAACTTCGCCCTGCACGACGCCTTCACGGCGCAGTCCATCGGGCTGCTGGCCCTGATCGTCGCGATTCCGCTGGCCGGCGCGCTGTCCGACCGCTACGGGCGCAGGCCGGTGATGCTGGCGTTCCTGCTGCCCTACGCCCTGTTGATGTACCCGCTGTTTTCCTGGGTGCAGTCGGCGCCCACGCTGGCCAACCTGACCGTCGCCTTCACCGCGCTCAGCATTCTGCTCGGCGGATTCCTGGGGCCGTTCGCGACCGCGCTGGGCGAGCAGTTCCCGACCAATGTGCGCTCGGCGGGGCTGGCGGTCTGCTACAACATCGCGGTGATGGTGTTCGGCGGCTTCGGGCAGTTCATCGTCACCTGGCTGATCCAGACCACCGGCGTGACGCTCGCGCCCGTCTTCTACAGCCTGGCCGGCGGCGTGGTCGGGGTGATCGGCTGCATGCTGAGCCAGCCTTCCCGCCACGCGGCGCCGGGCCAGCCGGTGCTGCGCGACAGGCTGGCCTGATAACATACGGCGCATCAACCCGGGGAGTCTGCGTCGACGGGCCGCGCCAGGCCCGCCACGCGCGGCGCCCCGTCCAACCCGATCCAGATGCCAGACCGCTCCCCCACCCTCGCCGCCCAGGCCCGGCTGTCGCACGACCTGCTCCAGGCCGTGCGCCGCGATGCGCCGCTGGTGCAGTGCCTGACCAATTTCGTTTCCATGAACTATGCCGCCAACGCGCTGCTGGCCATTGGCGCTTCGCCCGCCATGGTGCACGCCGCCGAAGAGGCGCCGGAATTCGCCCGCCTGAGCGGCGCGGTGGTGATCAATATCGGCACGCTGTCGGCGCCCTGGCTGGACAGCATGCTGCTGACCGCCGGGTCGGCCGGCCGCGCCGGCACGCCCTGGGTGCTGGACCCGGTGGCGCATCACGCCACCGCCTTCCGCCGCGACGCGGTGGCGCGGCTTCTGGACCTTCGCCCCGCCATCATCCGCGGCAACGCCTCGGAAATCATCGCGCTGGCCGGCGGCCAGAGCGCCGGCAAGGGCGTGGACGCGCGCGACGCCGTCGCGCAAGCGGAGGAATCGGCGCGCGCCCTCGCCGCCGCCCGCCAGACGGTGGTGGCCGTCACCGGCGAAACCGATTACGTCACGGACGGCAGCCGCGCGCTGCGCATTACCGGCGGCTCGCCCTGGATGCCGCGCGTCACGGCCACGGGCTGCGCGCTGACGGCGGTGGTCGGCGCGTTCGCGGCGGTGTCGCGGGACGATCCGTACGCCGCCGCGGTGGCGGCCCTGTCATGCTTCGGCATCGCCGGCGCCAGCGCGCACGACCAGGCGCAAGGTCCCGGATCGTACGCATGGCGCTTCCTGGACGCGCTGGCGGCCCTGGATGCCGCCAGCCTGGTCCGGGCTTCGCCGCTGCGCGCCTAGGGCCTGTGCATGGCTCCTTTTAGTGTGAACAGGCCCTAGCTTCACATCCGGTACTGCAGGCTCAGCATCGCGTTGCGCGGCGCGCCCGGCATGTTCAGGTTCGGGCTGGTCCCGTGCGCCGACACGATATAGCCGGCGTCGAACAGGTTGTACACGTTCAGCTGCACCGCATACGGCCCCTTGCGCCACCATGCGGCGACGTCGGCGGTCACATAGCCGGGCAGCCTGACGGTGTTGCTCGGGTTCGCGTAGCGCGCGCCCACCAGGTTCAGGCCCGCGCCGGCGCCGAAGCCGTCTCCCAGGTCCTTGGTGACCCAGATGTTGCCGGCATGGCGCGGCGTCAGCGTGGCGCGCTTGCCTTCCACGTTCCTGCCGGCGTCCTTGGCGATCGATTCGGTGACGCGGGCATCCAGGTAGGCATAGCCCATCATCGCGCGCCAGCCGTCGCCCAGGTCGCCCGACAGCGTCCATTCGGCGCCGTCGGTGCGTTGCGTTCCGACCGGCACCAGTGAGTTGGTGACCGGATCGTTGACCTTGATGTCGGTGCGCTCCAGGCGGAAGATGGACACCGTGGTCGACAGCTTGCCGTCCAGGAAGTCGTACTTGGCACCGATTTCGTAGTTGGTGGTTTTCTCGGGCGCCAGGTCGGCGTTGCTCGCGGCCAGCGAGAACGCTTCGCCGGAAGGCTGGTACGACTGGCTCCACGAAACGTAATACGACTGCATGGCGTCGGGCTGGTACACCAGGCCCAGGCGCGGACTCCAGTTGGAATCGGTGCGCGACAGCCTGGCGCCGCTGCGGCGGTCCTCGGTCTTCTGCTCGAAGCGGTCATGGCGCACGCCGCCCAGCATCTTCCAATGCTCGCCCAGCGACACCATGTCCTGGACGTACAGGCCCAGGGTATTGAAACGGCCCAGGTTGTCGGCGCTGGGCCGTCCCCCCACCTGCATGGGCAGCGTGGGCAGCACCGGGTCGAACAGGTCGACCGTGGCCACGTTGTTGGCCGAATAGTTCACCAGGTCCTTGTTCTGCTGCCCGACCTCCACGCCGTACAGGATCTCGTGCGAGACCGAACCCCATTGCGCGCGCTGCGTCAGCTCGGTCTGGTTGGTCCAGCCGTGCTCCTCGCGCCGCACGTTGGAGCGGTTCAGCGTCACGGTTTGCGCGGCCTCGTTCACCACGCCCGGCAGCGTGTTGTTGCGGTCCAGCGTGTAGTGGTAGTAGCGGGTGGCGTTGCGCAGCGACCAGGTGCCGTTGAAGCGGTGGTTCAGCGTGCCGGCGTAGGACTGCACGCGCGCCTGCGTGTAGTCCACGTCGCGCGCGTTCTCGGCGCCGTAGTAGGTGGACGGGTCCACGTCCACCGGCCGGCCGTGATAGGCGGGAATGCCGAAGTCCGTGACGCGGCGGTCTTCCAGGAATTCGGTCTGGATCAGGAAGGTCGTGTCCTCGCCCAGGCGCAGCATGGCCGACGGCGCGATGGCCTTGCGGTCCAGGAACTGCTTGTCGCGGTAGCTGTCGCCCTTCTCGACCGCGCCGGTCAGCCGCCACGCCATGCTGCCGCTCTCGGTCGCGCGGCCCAGGTCCAGCTCCAGGCGGCGGTCGTTCCATGAACCGTAGCTCAGGCCCAGCTGGGTGATGTCCTCGCCGGGCTTCTTGGTGATGCGGTTGATCAGGCCGCCGGAGGACCCCCGGCCGTACAGCACCGCGGCCGGGCCCTTGATGACGTCGACGCGCTCGACGTTGGAAAGATCGCGGTAGTACAGCGCGTCGTCCCGGAAGCCGTCGACGTACTGGTCGGCGATGGCGGTGAAGCCGCGGATCGACACCTGGTCGCGCTGCCCGTCGCCCGACGAAAAGCTGACCCCCGGCACGTTCTTCAGCGCGTCCTGCAAGGAATTGGCGTGCTGGTCGCGCATGACCTGCGCGGGCACCACGTTGACGGTCTGCGGGATGTCGCGCAAGGGCGCGTCGATCTTGGTGGCGCTGGACGAGTCCGGCGGGTTATAGCTCTGCGACGTATCGTCTATGCCGTAGACGCTGACGGCGGGCAAGGTGGCGGCAGAGGTTTCGCTCTGGGTCTGGGCCAGGCCGGACAGCGGCGCAATGGCGAGCAATGCTGCGGAGATCGAGCGAGTGGGATGCATGACCGTGCTGCGTTATCGGGTTGGGGATAAAACGGTCGGGCATTATTATGCAAATGCGAATCTGTCGCAATATTTTTATCATTTGCTCATAGATCCGTGGTTCCGCATACAAGTTGCGGCCTATTCCTCCTGCGGCTGGCGGTAGTAGACGCAGATGCGCCTGCCGCCGATTTCATGCACCTCGATGGGTAATTCATACAGTTCGCTCAGCACCTCGGCCCGCACCAGCTCGGACGGCGCGCCCTGGCAGGCGATGCGGCCCGCCCGCATGGCGACGATGCGGTCGGCGTAGGTGGAGGCGAAGTTGATGTCGTGCAGCACCAGCACCACGGTCTTGCCCAGTTCGTCGGCCGCCCGGCGCAAGGTGCCCATCATGGCGACGGCATGCTTCATGTCCAGGCTGTTGAGCGGCTCGTCCAGCAGGACGTAGCGCGTGTCCTGGCACAGGACCATGGCGACGAAGGCGCGCTGGCGCTGGCCGCCGGACATTTCGTCCAGGTAGCGCCCGGCCAGCGGCTCCAGGTTCAGGTAGGCGATGGCCCGGTCGATGTGTTCCTTGTCGGCCAGCGTCAGGCGCCCGCCGCTGTGCGGATAGCGGCCGAACGCCACCAGGTCCCTCACCGTCAGCCGCAGCGGCAGATGGTTGTCCTGGCGCAGGATGGACAGGCGGCGGGCCAGTTCACGGCTGTCGGCGCGAGTCACGTCCAGGCCATCGACCCGTACCGAGCCCGCGGACATCGGCAGCAGCCGGCTGACCACGGAAAGCAGCGTCGACTTGCCGGCCCCGTTGGGGCCGATGATGGCGGTCACGCCGCCGGCCGGCAGCGACAGGGACACGCCGTCGACCACCACGCTGTCGCCGTATTGCTTGCTGACTTGCTGGATCTCTATCATCGGCGCCCCCTGCGCAGGATCAGGACGAGGAACATCACGCCGCCCACGAATTCAATGACCACGCTGACCGTGGTGTTCAACTGCAGCACGCGCTCGAGCAGCGTCTGGCCGCCCACCAGGAAAATCACGCTCAGCAGCGTCGCGGCGGGAATGGTATGGCGGTGCCGGTCCGAGCCCATGGCCTGGTAGGCCAGGTTGCTGACCAGCAGCCCGAAGAAGGTCACCGGGCCGACCAGCGCGGTGGACACCGACACCAGCACGGCGATGGCCGCCAGCGTCCGCAGCAGCGTGCGGCGGTAGTCCACGCCCAGGTTGACGGCGATCTCGCGGCCCAGCGCCAGCACGTCGTAGCGGTGCCGCATGCGCCAGACCAGCAGCGAGGCCGCGCACACGGCGGCCAGCGCGATCGGCAGCAGGCCCACGCGCACGCTGTTGAAGCTGGCGAACATGCGGTCCTGCAGCACCAGGAATTCGTTGGGGTCGATCAGCCGCACCACGAAACTGGACAGGCTGCGAAACAGCAGCCCGAAGATGATGCCCACCAGCATCATCAGGTGCAGGCTGCGCACGCCGTCGGCGAACAGCCAGCGAAACAGCAGGCAGGCGAACGCCGTCATCGCGCCCACCTCCAGCAGGAAGGCGGCCACGGGATGCTCGACGCTGGCCGCCGCCTGGCCGAAGCCGAACACCACCACCGCCTGGATCAGCAGGTACAGGGCGTCGAAGCCCATGATGGCCGGCGTCAGGATGCGGTTGTGCGTGATGGTCTGAAACAGCACGGACGACAGCGCCACGGCATAGGCCACCAGCAGCATGGCCGCCAGTTTGGCGCCGCGAAACGGAATCACGAACGACCACTGCCCGTTGGCGCCCAGGGTCATGAATGCAGCCACGCAGGCCAGCGCGGCGATGCCGAGCAGGCCCAGCCGCCAGGTTTGCGCGCGCATCGCCGGCGCCCGGATGACGGTCTCAGCCAAGGCGGTTCCTCCGCACGCGCAGCAGGCCGAGGAACAGGATGCTGCCCAGCACCCCGACCACCGTGCCGATGGGAATCTCGTACGGGTGGATCACCAGCCGGCCGATGATGTCGCAGGCCAGCACGAAGATGCCGCCCAGCGCGGCCACCCACGGAATGGAGCGGCGCATGTTGTCGCCCAGCAGCAGGCTGACGGCGTTGGGCACGATCAGGCCCAGAAAGGGAATGGCGCCGGCCGTCACCACCACCACGGCGGAAATCGCCGACACGATGAGCAGGCCCGCCAGCGTCAGGCGCGCGTGGTTCAGGCCCAGGTTCGAGGCGAACTCGCGGCCCATGCCGGCCACCGTGTAGCGGTCGGCCGCCGCATAGGCGGCGCCGGCCAGCGCGAAGCCTATCCACAGCAGCTCGTAGCGCCCGCGCAGCACGCCGGAGAAATCGCCGGTGGTCCAGGCATGCAGCGATTGCAGCAGATCGTAGCGGTAGGCGACGAAGGTGGTCGCCGCCTGGATCACGCCGCCCAGGATCAGCCCGATCAGCGGCACGATGAACGGCGTGCGCAGCGGCACGCGGCGCAGCAGCGCCAGGAACAGCAGGGTTCCGGCCAGGGCGAAGCCCGTGGCCGTGAGCATCTTGCCGATCACCGGCGTGTCCGGCGCCAGCAGCGTGATGATCAGTATCCCCAGCGTGGCGGATTCGACGGTGCCGGCGGTCGAAGGTTCGACATAGCGGTTGCGCACCAGCATCTGCATGATCAGGCCGGCGACCGCCAGCGACATGCCGGCCAGCAGCAGCGCCAGCGTGCGCGGCACCCGGCTGACCAGCAACAGGCGCCAGGCGCGCTGGGCGTCGTCATCGCTCCATAACGCGCCCCAGGACCACTGGCCCGCGCCCAGGCTGATGCTGGCCGCGCACAGCAGCAACAGCAACGCCATCACCGCCGCCAGACCGCCCCAACCGCGCATCGACCGCCGCCACCCCACCTGCCCGACTCCTGCTCCCGACATGCGGCGCTACTTGGCCGCCGCCAGCGCGCCCGCGATTTCGTCGACGCTCTGCTGCATGGCCGTCAGGCCGGCGCTGCCCATCAGATACCAGTTGTAGCCGTTCAGGTACACCACGCGCTTGTGCTTCCAGGCCTTGGTCTGGCGCACCAGCTCATTGTCCAGCATGCGCTGGGCCGACACGCCTTCGCGGCCGATGGCGGCGTCGCGGTCGATCACGAACAGCCAGTCGGGATCGGTCTGCGCGATGAACTCGAAGGAAATGGCCTGGCCGTGGTTGGACACACTCAGGCCGGTGGTGGCCGGCTTGATGCCGAAGGCGTCGTGGATCACGCCGAAGCGCGAGCCGGGGCCGTAGGCGCTCATCTTGCCGCCCGTGGTCAGCACGATCAGCGCCGTGCCCGCGCCGCCGGCCCGCTCGCGCAGGGCCGAGATCGACGCGTTCAAGGCGTCGAGCTTGCCGCGCGCGACGTCCTCCTTGCCGTAGATGGCCGCCAGCGTGTGCGTGTTGCGCGTGACGCTGCCGACCAGGTCCTTGGCGTCGACGGTCAGGTCGACGGTGGGCGCCAGCCTGGCCAGTTCGTCGTACTTGGGCGCGGAGCGGCCCGCCACGAAGATCACCTGCGGCGCGGCCGCGTGGATCACCTCGTAGTTGGGCTCGAACATCGTGCCTACCTTGAGGTAGCGTTTGTCGGCGTACTGCGCGAGCTGCGGCGGCAGCTTGGCCACGCTGGGCAGGCCTGCGACTTCCACGCCCAGCGCGTTCAGGGTGTCCAGCACCGCCAGGTCCATCACTACCGTCTTGGACGGATTGGCCGGCACCGCGGTCTCGCCGCGCGCGTGCTTGACCGGCACCGTGGCCTGCGCCGCGCACACGGCGGCCGTGGCGCCCAGCGCCAGCGCGGTTGCGGCGCGGGCCAGCCAGTGGCGGGCGCGGCCCATTCGTATCTGCTTTTTCATGCGTACCTCTTCATGTGGCGGGCGCCACGCGCCCTGCTGTCTCAGAACTTCACGCCCATGCCCAGCCAGTAGCGGCGGCCGTCCTCGACATAGCCGTAGTCGTCGTAGGCGACCTGCTTGTCGAACAGGTTGTAGATGCCGGCGTACACCGACACGGTCTTGTTGAGCTGGTAGGAACCGCCCAGGTCCACGAAGGTGTAGGACGGCGCCACCAGCGACGACGAGGACGGGCCGGTGATGGGCTGGCTTTCCTTGCCGCGGTAGTTCAGCCGCGCCCAGGCCTGCAGCGCGTCCGACGGCTGCCAGTTCACCGTGGTGGTGAACAGGTGCTTGGGCAGCTGGTTCAGCGGCTGGCCCTGGTACTGGCCCGACTTCTGCTCCGACTTGGTGTAGGTGTAGCTGCTGGTCATCGACCAGGCCTGCGACAGCGCGAACTGCATGCTGGCTTCCACGCCGCGCGAGTTGGCCTTGTCCACGTTCATGTAGGTGGTGGGGTCCGAGCCGAACTGGTTGGGACCGTCGGTGCACTGGGTGGCCGGGCACGCGACGCGGGTGATCTTGTCCTTGAAGTCGTTGTTGAACAGCGTCAGGCCGGCGTTGAAGCCTTCGCCGTCGTCATACAGGATGCCGATTTCCTCGGTCACCGACTTCTCCGGCGTCAGGTCCGGATTGCCGTACATATTGCCGCCGCGGCTGACCTGGCCCCAGCCGGCCACCGTCTGGCGCAGGTCGGGCGCGCGGAAACCCGTGGACACGCCGCCCTTGAGGGTCCAGCGCTCGGCCATGTGCCAGACGCCGTACAGGCGCGGGCTGAAGTGCGTGCCGAAGTTCTCGTCCTCGTCCATGCGCAGGCCGGTGGTCAGGGCGAAGCGCTCGGTCAGGCGCCATTCGTCCTCGGCGAACAGGGCCCACTGGTAGCGCTCGACCTTGTTCGGACCGCCGGCCAGCTGGTTGCCGGTCTGGTCGTTCAGGCGCTGATTCAGGTAGCTGCCGCCCAGGGTCAGCATGTGCGAGCCCAGCGGCAGCGTCCAGCTGGTCTGCAGGTCCAGGTTCTTGATCTTCATCTGGCGCGAGCGGTTGTCGAACTCTTCCTGCTGCACATAGCTGTCGGACACGCCCCAGCCCCAGCGCCCGGTGTGCGACAGCGCCCACTTGTTGCTGCGGTAATCGGTCTCGGACGACGCCGGGCAGCCATTGCGCGAGCACGCCTCGCCCGGCGCCAGCGGCGCGACGGTCTTGCCCAGCGTTTCCTGCAGCTTCTGCCGCATGGTGGTCGCTTCCAGCACGATGTCGTGGTCGCGGTTGGGCGTGAGCGCCAGCTTGGCGGTCACGCTCTCGGCGTTGCGCTTGCGAAAGCCGTCGACGATGTCGTCCTCGTCGCGCTGCGTGGCCTGGCCGTAGATCTGCAGGCCCAGCAGGTCGGTCTTGATCGGGCCGGCCAGGTAGAAGTTGCCCTGGTAGATGTCGCCCGACTTGCTGCTTTCCTGGATCGTGGTGTCCAGGCGGATCTCGCCGCCCCAGGCTTCGGGCACTTTGCGGGTGATGATGTTGATCACCCCGCCCATGGCGTCCGAGCCGTACAGCGAGGACATGGGGCCGCGCACGACCTCGATGCGCTCGATGGCCGACAGCGGCGGCGTCCAGCCGCCCTCCACGCCCGTTGAATCCGAGTTGGTGCGGGTCTCGCGGGAGTTCTGGCGCTTGCCGTCGATCAGGATCAGCGTGTACTTCGGGCCCATGCCGCGCAGGCTGATGTCCTGGCGGTCGCCGCCGCCGGTGACGATGACGCCGGGCACTTCGACCAGCGCGTCGTTCAGGTCGCGGTAGAACTTCTTGTCCAGGTCCTCGCGGGTGATGACGCTGATCGAAGCCGGCGCGTCCTGGATCTGCTGCTCGTAGCCCGAGGCGGTGACCACCACCGTGTCCAGCGTCTTGGCGGTTTCATCGCTCTGCGCCCATGCCGGCGCCGCCCCGAAACCCGCCGCGCACAGGGCCGCCGCCAGCCGTGTGCGCGAGCCCGTTGCGCGCCTGGCGCCGGCCAGTTCTTTGCTGCTCATGATCTTCGATTTCTCCCGTCCCGGGCGCCGCGCCACCCCGCGTGCCGCGTCCCGCCCGCTTCCAATTTATGAATGAAAACTATTCTCATATTAGAATTGGAGCTGGCGGACAGCGGCAACACGCTTTCCGCAACTTTTATCTTCTTTGCACTTCTTGACGCATGCCTTTTTTCCATACCCCGGCGCCGCGCCGCATCCTGCTGATCGACGACGACGTCGAACTGGCGCAGATGCTGCGCGAATACCTGGAATCCGCTCATTGCCGGCTCACGCTCGCGCACACGGGCGCGCACGGGCTGGACCTGCTGGCGCAGGACGATTTCGACCTGGTGCTGCTGGACCTGATGCTGCCCGACGGCAACGGCCTGGACCTGCTCAAGCAATACCGGCAGCGCTCGCGCCGCCCGGTCATCATGTTCACCGCCCACGGCGGCGAAACCGATCGCGTGCTGGGCCTGGAGTTCGGCGCCGACGACTACCTGGCCAAACCCTTCAGCCCGCGCGAGCTCAAGGCCCGCATCACGGCGGTGCAGCGGCGCTTCGACGAACTGCCGCAGGCCCCGTCCGCCCCCCTGGCGCTGGGCGAACTGTCGCTGGACCCGGCCAGCGGGCTCGCGCGGCTGGGCGACGAAGCAATCGCGCTGACCGGCGCCGAGCAGCGCATCCTGGAGATCCTGATGCGCACGCCCGGGCAGGTGGTCGCGCGCGAGCAGATCGGCCAGTACGCGCTGGGCCGCAAGCCCGACCGCTACGACCGCAGCATCGACACCCACATCAGCGCGCTGCGCAGGAAGCTGAGCCTGGACAACGGCGCGGCCGCGCTCTCCATCCGCAATCTGCGCGGCCTGGGCTACGTGCTCACCGGCGGCGCCTGATGGCCTGGCTGCCCGCCCGCTCGCTGTTCTGGCGCGCCTTCCTGACCTTCTGGAGCGCCATGGCCATCATCATGGTCTGCGCCATGATGCTCACGGCCGCGGTGGCCTGGTACCGCTTCAACTCGCTGGACGGCCTGAATCCCGCCAGCCTCACGCATGACGCCGAGCAGATCGCGCGCCTTCAGGGCAAGCAAGGCCTCAAGCGCTGGGTGCAGGCCATGGACCAGCGCTACACCGCCCTCAAGATCTACATCGTGGACGCGCGCGACGCCGACATCCTGGGCCGCCGCCTGCCCGCCCGCGTGCACGACTGGCTGGGCGCGTACCGCGCGGCGCCCGAGCGTGCGCAGGTGGACTACCCGCCGCCCGATCCGGCCAGCGAGCGGGTGTCCTGGTGGGACCCGCAGCTGCTGACGCTGCCGGACGGCTCGCGGCTGCTGATGCGCTTCCTGCCCTTCGATTCCTCGCGCTGGGAAGTGCTGGCGCTGTCGCCGGTGGCGCTGGCGCTGCTGTTGTTCGCGCTGGCCGTGACCGCGCCGTTGTGCTGGGCCCTGACCCGCCACGTCGCCGCGCCGCTGGCGCAGCTGCGCCAGGCCACGCAGTCGCTGTCGGCCGGCCGGCTCGACGCCCACACGCCCGCCAGGCTGGCGCGCCGCCGCGACGAACTGGGCCTGCTCGCGCGCGACTTCAACGCCATGGCGGACCGCCTGAAGGCGCTGGTCGATACCCGCGAACAACTGCTGCACAACATCGCCCACGAACTGCGCTCGCCGCTGGCGCGGCTGCGGCTGGCGGCCGAGCTGGCTCGCCGCAAGGACGAACGCCAGGACCTGCAGCTCGACCGCATCGAACACGAGTGCGAGCGGCTGGACGCGCTGATCGGCAACACGCTGCGGCTGGCGCGGCTGGGCGCCCTGCCCGCGCCGTCCGACACGGTGGATCTGGCCGAGATCGTGTCCGGGGTGGTCGAGGACGCGCGCTACGAGGCCGGCGGCCGCCAGGTCGGCATCGTCTGGGACGGGCATCCGCCGGTCGCGCTCATCGGCGAGCGCTGCAGCCTGGCCAGCGCCATCGAGAACGTGCTGCGCAACGCCCTGCGCTTCGCCCCCGCGCACAGCGCCATACGCGTGCGGCTGCAGGCTGGCGCGCGCGAGGCCTGCCTGGAGATCGAGGACCGGGGGCCGGGCGTGGCGCCCGAGGAACTGGAGTCGCTGTTCGAGCCCTTCTATCGCACGCCTTCGGGCGCGCGCAAGCCGGGCAGCGGCGCCGGCCTGGGGCTGTCCATCGCGCAGGCCGCGATCGCCGCGCACCGCGGCCGCATATCGGCTCGCAATCTTTCGCCGCGGGGGTTGAGCGTGCGCATGGAACTGCCGCTGCCCCCAGCCTGAAGCCGCCGTTCAGTCAGCGTCGGCCAGGATGGCGGCGGGCAGCCGCGGCAGCACCCGCAAGGCGTTGGCGGTGGTGGCGTGCGCCACCTGGGCCGTGGTCAGCCCGCGCAGTTCCGCCAGGACCTGCGCGATGCGCGCCAGCTCCGCCGGCCGGTTGCGGCGCTGGGGCGGATGCAGCCAGGCCGGCGGGATGTCCGGCGCGTCGGTTTCCAGCACCAGGTGCGCCAGATCGACCTCGACGGCGTGGCGGCGGATCTGCAGCGCGCGCTCATAAGTCATGGCCCCGCCCAGCCCCAGCGCGAATCCCTGGTCGATAAAAGCCTGCGCCTGCTGGGCGCTGCCGTTGAAAGCGTGGGCGATGCCGCCGATGCGCGGATGGCGGCGCAGGTACTTCAGCAGGATGTCCTGCGACTTGCGCACGTGCAGCAGCACCGGCAGGCCGAATTCGGCCGCCATCGCCAGCTGCGCCGCGTAAAAGCGCTCCTGGCGCGCGCGCGGTTCGCCGCTGGCGATCCCGGGCACGAAGAAATCCAGGCCGATCTCGCCGATGGCGACGAAGCGCGGGTCGCCCAGCGACTGCTTGACGGCCGCGCGCAGCGCGTCCAGGTCGGCGTCGTCGGCGCGCTGCACATAGAGGGGATGGATGCCCAGCGCGTAGGCGCCGCCCGCCGTCCGGCCGGCCAGTTCGCGCACCACCGGGAAATTGGCGCGTTCGATCGCCGGGATCACGATGGACTGGACCCCGGCTTCGCGGGCCTCGTCGGCGACCTGCTCGCGGTCGGCGTCGAACTCCGCGGCGTCCAGGTGGCAATGGGTGTCGATCAGCATGGGCGCGGCCTCCTTGCGCCGATTATCCGCCCGTCCCGCTCAACCCGAAACCAGGCGGCCGTTTTCCATGAGAAGCTGGCGGTCGGCGCGGGCGGCCAGTTCCGGATCGTGCGTGACGATGGCGAACGCCGTGCCCGATTCCCGGTTCACCCGGGTCAGCAGCTCGAACATATTGTGCGCGGTGTGGCGGTCCAGGTTGCCGGTGGGCTCGTCGGCCAGCACGCAGACCGGCCGGGTCACCAGCGCGCGCGCCAGCGCCACGCGCTGGCGTTCGCCGCCGGACAACTGCCCCGGGAAATGCCCTTCGCGCGCGGCCAGGCCCACCAGGCCCAGCACTTCGCGCGCCGCCTCGCGCGCCCGCTCGCGGTTTTCGCGGCGCACGATCAGCGGCATCGCCACGTTGTCCAGCGCCGAGAATTCCGGCAGCAGGTGGTGGAACTGGTAGACGAAGCCCAGGCTGCGGTTGCGCACCGCGCTCTTGCGGCTCTCGGACAGCCCGATGGCGAGCTGGCCGTCGACCGACACCGAGCCGCTGGTCGGCACGTCCAGCAGGCCCAGGATGTGCAGCAGCGTGCTCTTGCCCGAGCCCGAGGCGCCGACGATGGCGACCATCTCGCCGCGCGCCACCGACAGACTGACGTTGCTCAGCACCTCGATGCGCGCCGGGCCTTCGTCGTAGATCTTGACGATGTTCTCGGCCTGCAGCGCCGGGGTCGTGTTCTCGGTCCGGATATCAGTCATGGCGCAGCACCTGGGCGGGTTGCAGGCGCGAGGCGCGCCAGCTGGGATACAGGGTCGCCAGCAGCGACAGCACCAGGGAGGTCACGCCTATGGCCACGATGTCGCCCACCTGCGGGTCCGAGGGCAAGGCGCTGATGAAATAGATCTCGCGCGGCAGGAAATGCACGCCCAGCAGGCGCTCGATGAAAGGCACGATCACGTCGACGTTATAGGCGATGACGATGCCGCCAGCCACGCCCAGCAGCGTGCCGATCACGCCGATCAGCGCCCCCTGCACCAGGAAGATGCGGGCGATCTCGCGCGGCCCGGCGCCCAGCGTGCGCAGGATGGCGATGTCGGACTGCTTGTCCTTCACGGCCATGACCAGCGAAGACAGCAGGTTGAACGCGGCCACCGCCACGATCAGCGCCAGGATCAGGAACATCATGCGCTTTTCGGTCTTGACGGCGGCGAACCAGGTGCGGTTGTTGCGCGACCAGTCGCTGGCCATCACGTAGGGCGGCAGCACCTTCTGCAGCTCGGCCGCCACTTCCGGCGCGCGCTGCATGTCGGCCACGCGCAGGCGCACGCCGGCCGTGCCGCTTTCGCGGAACACGCGGGCGGCATCCTCGTCGTCGACGAAGGCCAGCGAGGAATCGTATTCGTAATGGCCCGAAGAGAACACGCCGACCACGGTGAACTGCCGCATGCGCGGCGTGAAGCCCGCCGGGCTGATCGACCCCTGCGGCGCCATCATCAGCAGCGTGTCGCCCAGCTTCACGCCCATGCCGTCGGCCAGTTCATTGCCCAGCACCACGCCGAAGCTGCCCGGCTTCAAGTCGGTAAGCCTGCCCGACACCATCTGCCTGGGCAGGTCCGAGACCTTGCCCTCGGCCTGCGGATCGATGCCGCGCACCTGCACGCCGCGCAAGGCCTGCCCGCGCACCAGCATGCCCTGCGCCGCGACGAACGGCGCGCCGGCCTTGACCTCGCTGTTCTTCTCGGCCGCCGAGGCGAACTGCTGCCATTGCTCCAGCACCCGCTCCGGCACCGCGCCGGGTATATAGAGTTCGATGTGCGGCAGCACCGACAGCATGCGGTCGCGCACTTCCTTCTGGAAACCGTTCATGACCGAAAGCACCACGATCAGGGCGGCGACGCCCAGCGCGATGCCGGCCATGGAACTGGCGGCGATGAATGAAATGAAGCGATCGCGGCGGCCGCGTCGCTGGCGGATTCGGGCCAGCCCGGCGTAGCGGGCGCCTATCCAGAGTTCGTAAGGTATTTTCAGCACGTGCGCATTATGGCATTAACGGGGCGAGGCGCCGTCGCGCGAAACGGGTTGTATCCGTTCCGGTCCCGGGCATGGCCTTACAATCCCCCACACCATGCTGATTGTTCTACCGGGCGCCCTGCCCGCCTTATCCGTGGCCGGCGAGCTGGCCAAGCTGTTGCCCGAACGCGCACCCACCCTGCACGCCTGGCTGCAGGCCGGCAGCGCCCGGCCCCAGGCCTACGACGTGCGCGCCCACGGCTGCACCGCGTTCGAGTCCTGGCGGCTGGCCCGCGCCGGCTACACGCCCGAGGCCGGCCTGCTGCAAGGCGCCGGCCTGGGCCCGCTGCTGGCCGGCGGCCAGGCGCAAGGCGGCGAACCCGTCTGGCTGGCCGAGCTGGTCCATCTGGCCCTGGGCACCGACCAGGCCACCCTGCTGGACCCCGGCCTGATGGACCTGCGCGCCGAGGAAACCGCCGCCCTGCTGGAGACGGCCCGCCCGCTCTTCCAGGACACGGGCTTCACGGTCGAAGCGCTTGCGCCCGAACGCTGGCGCCTGCGCCTGCCCGGCGATCTGCGTCCCCAGACCGCCAGCCCGCTGGCGGTGGCCGGGCAGCGCCTGAACGACTGGTGGCGCCAGGACGCGCAGACCCGTCCCTGGCGCCGGCTGCTCAATGAAATACAGATGGCCTGGCACGACCACCCGGTCAACGATGCGCGCGCGGCCCGCGGCCTGCCGCCGGTCAACGGGCTCTGGCTGTACGGCGGCGGATCGCCCTGGACGGCCGCGGCGCCCGGCGCCGAATGCGTATACACCGGGCTGGACGCCGCGCAGCGCGGCGGCGACTGGGCAGCCTGGCTCGACGCCCTGGCGGCGCTGGACGCGCAGCATCTGCGTCCGCTGGCCGGCAAGCACGGCCTGCCCGACCAGCCCGCCGAACTGCTGCTGCTGGGCGATGACCGCCAGGTCACCCTTACCCTGAAACCGCGCGGGGGCCTGCTCGGCTTGCTGCCCGCGCCCAAGAAAAACTGGAGCGCCTGGTGGTCACACCCCGCCTGACTGTCCGCCCGTCCGACCTGGACGCCTGCCGCGTCCTCGAAGCCTCGGGCATCCATCCGCTGCTGGCCCGCCTGTGGGCCGCGCGCGGCGTCACCCATCCCGACCAGACCCGGCTGGCCTGGCCTTCGCTGCTGCCGCCGGCCGGCCTGACCCATTCGGCCCACGCGGCCGGCGTGCTGGCCGACGCGATCCAGGCCGGCAAGAAGCTGCTGATCGTGGCCGACTACGACTGCGACGGCGCCACCGCCTGCGCGGTCGGCCTGCGCGCCCTGTCGGCCATGGGCGCCGACGTGGACTTCCTGGTTCCGAACCGCTTCGAGACCGGCTACGGCCTGTCGCCGGCCGTGGTGGAACTGGCCTGCCGCCACCGCGCCGGCAAGCCCGACATCATCATCACCGTGGACAACGGCATCGCCAGCGTGGACGGCGTGGCCGCGGCCAACGCCGCCGGCATCGGCGTGGTCATCACCGACCACCACCTGCCCGGCGACACCCTGCCGCAGGCCCTGGCCATCGTGAACCCCAACCAGCCCGGCTGCGGCTTTCCGTCCAAGAACCTGGCCGGCGTGGGCGTGATCTTCTACATGATGCTGGCGCTGCGCGCCGAGCTGCGCCGCCGCGGCGTGTATGCGCCCGACGGCGGCCCGCGCCTGGACGCGCTGTCCGACCTGGTGGCGCTGGGCACGGTGGCCGACGTGGTCAAGCTCGACGCCAACAACCGCCTGCTGGTCACCCAGGGCCTGCAGCGCATGCGCGCCGGACGCCTGCAACCCGGCCTGCGCGCGCTGTTCGCCGTGGCCGGGCGCGAGCCGCGCAGCGCCAACGGCTTCGACCTGGGCTTCGCGCTCGGGCCGCGCATCAACGCCGCCGGCCGGCTGGCCGACATGAGCCTGGGCATCGCCTGCCTGACCACCGACGACGAGGCCCAGGCGCTGGAGATGGCGCGCGAGCTGGACAACATCAACCGCGAACGCCGCACGATCGAGGCCGAGATGCGCGAACAGGCGCTGGCCGCCATGGAAGCGCCCGAGGCGGCCGCCGGCGCCACCGTCTGCGTGTTCGACCCGGGCTGGCACCAGGGCGTCGTGGGCCTGGTGGCCTCGCGCCTGAAGGAAAAATTCTGGCGCCCCACCCTGGCCTTCGCGCCGGCCGGCGACGACGAGATCCGCGGCTCCGGCCGCTCGATCCCGGACGTGCACCTGCGCGACGCGCTCGACCTGGTGTCCAAGCGCCACCCCGACCTGATCCGCAAATTCGGCGGCCACGCCATGGCGGCCGGCCTGACCCTGGCCAAATCCGACTTCGCCGCCTTCGCCCCGGCCTTCGACGCCGCGGTGCGCGAACTCACCGGCCGCGACACGTTCGAACCCGTAATCGAAACCGACGGCTCCCTGGAATCGGGCTACGCCAACGCCGACGTGGCCGGCATGCTGCAGCAGCAGGTCTGGGGCGCGGGCTTCGCCGCCCCCCTGTTCCTGGATGAGTTCGTGGTGCGCAACCAGCGCCTGGTCGGTGAGAAACACCTCAAGCTGTCGCTGGAACGCGGCCACCAGCGCTTCGACGCCATCTGGTTCGGTCACGACCAGTCCCTGCCCGAACGCATCCAGGCCGCCTACCGCCTGGAACAGAATGTCTGGAATGGGATGGTGTCGGTGCAACTGGTCATCGAACACGCTGGGTAGAGGCCCACCCCCGAAGCGCCTGCGGCGCTTCCCCCTCAAGGGGGCGCCACTGCGGACCGGCGAAGCCGGCTCCGCGTGGCCCGGCTCTGCGGGACCGGCATCCACACTCACCCTACCTGTTCACCAGCCTCGCCGGCTGCGCCAGGGCCACCAACGCTCCCACCACCAGGCAGCCCGACAGCATATAAAGCCCGGTGTTGGTGGTCCCGGTCAGATCCTTCAGCCACCCCACCAGATAAGGGCTGACGAAGCCGGCCAGATTGCCCACCGAGTTGATCAGCGCGATCCCGGCCGCCGCCGCGGTGCCGCCCAGCAAGGCGGTGGGCAGGCTCCAGAACAGCGGCAGCACCGTGCAGATGCCGATGTTGGCCACGGTCAGGGCCACGATGGCCAGGGCCGTGTTGCCGCTCCACAGCGCCGACAGCAGCAGGCCGACCGCGCCGAACAGCGCCGGCAGCGCGACGTGCCAGCGGCGTTCGCGGTGGCGGTCGGAGTTGCGCGAGATCAGGATCATGCCGATCACGGCGAACAGGTTGGGCACCGCCGTCAGCAGGCCGATCGCCAGCGGGCTCTGCACGCCGCTGCCCTTGATCAGCGTGGGCATCCAGAAGCCGACGCCGTACAGCCCCATGACGAAGGAAAAATAGATCAGCGCCATGGCCCAGACGCGCGGCCGGGTGAGCGCGGCGCGGATCGGCGGGTCCTCTTTCTGCTGTTCCTCGGCGGCGATGTTGCGGATCAGCACGGCCTTTTCGCTGGCGGTCAGCCACTTGGCGCGGTTGATGCGGTCGTCCAGGTAGATCAGCACCAGCACGCCGATCACGACCGAGGGTATGCCTTCCAGCAGGAACAGCCATTGCCAGCCCGACAGGCCGTGGTCGCCGTGGAAGGTGCTCATGATCCAGCCCGAGATCGGGCCGCCGATCAGCCCGGACATGGGCACCGCGGTCATGAAGAAGGTGGTGATGCGTCCGCGGCGCGCCGCCGGATACCAGTAGGTCAGGTACAGGATGATGCCGGGAAAGAAACCGGCCTCGGCCGCGCCCAGCAGGAAGCGCAGCGCGTAGAACATGTGCACGCTGGTCACGAACATCATGCAGGCCGAGATGATGCCCCAGGTGATCATGATCCGCGCGATCCAGACGCGCGCGCCCACCTTGTGCAGGATGATGTTGCTGGGAATCTCGAACAGGAAGTAGCCGATGAAGAAAATGCCCGCGCCCAGCCCGTACACCGTCTCGCTGAATTGCAGCTCCTGCAGCATCTGCAGCTTGGCGAATCCCACGTTCACCCGGTCCAGGTAGGCCACCACATAGCAGACCACCAGCAGCGGCACCAGCCGCCAGCCGACCTTGCGGTAAATCCTGTCCTCCTCCGTCGCCGGGATCGCCGGCGAGACCCCGGGGGCCATCGCATTTTCCATCTTTGTCTCCATTCCTCTGACGGGGTGGGCCGACTTCCGGTCGGCCGCTACCCGCAGCCTAGAGCCGCAGAGTTGACAAAAAACTGAACAACTTTGGACGGCCGGAAATCGCCGGCCACTGATCCGTCCCCCACCCCGCCGAGATCGCCCCACGCGGCGCTGCCAAGCGCGCTAAAATGCCAGGTTTCGCACAAAAGTCATCAAGACAGGATCAATCATGGAAGCCGAACGTCAGAACCAGCTCGCAGCCCGCCTCGCCGACTACGCGGAGCGCGAACAGGCTCTACGGAGGTATCTTTGACTACGATGCCAAATCCGAACGCCTGCAAGTCGTAAACGCCGAGCTCGAAGACCCGGCGGTCTGGAATGACCCCAAGCACGCCCAGGACCTGGGCCGCGAGAAGAAATCCCTAGAAGACGTGGTCGAGACGCTGACGGCGCTGGGCTCCGGCCTGGCGGACTCGAACGAGCTGTTCGAGCTGGCCGCCGCCGATGACGACGACGCCACGCTGGAATCCATCGAGCAGGACGCCGACGCCTTCCAGGAAAAGCTGGAAGCGCTGGAATTCCGTCGCATGTTCTCCAACCCGGCCGACCCGCTGAACTGCTTCCTGGACATCCAGGCCGGCGCCGGCGGCACGGAAGCGCAGGACTGGGCCTCCATGCTGCTGCGCCAGTACCTCAAATACGCCGAACGCAAGGGCTTCAAGGCCGAGGTGCTGGAAGAATCCGAAGGCGAAGTCGCCGGCATCAAGTCCGCCACCATCAAGCTCGAAGGCGAGTACGCCTTCGGCTACCTGCGCACCGAAACCGGCGTGCACCGCCTGGTGCGCAAGAGCCCGTTCGACTCCTCGGGCGGACGCCACACCTCGTTCGCCAGCGTGTTCGTCTACCCCGAGGTCGACGATTCCTTCGAAGTCGAAGTGAACCCTGCCGACCTGCGCGTGGACACCTACCGCGCCAGCGGCGCGGGCGGCCAGCACATCAACAAGACCGACTCGGCGGTGCGCCTGACCCACATGCCCACCGGCATCGTGGTGCAGTGCCAGAACGACCGTTCCCAGCACCGCAACCGCGCCGAAGCCATGCAGATGCTGAAATCCAAGCTCTACGAGCTGGAAATGCGCAACCGCATGGCCGAGCAGCAGAAGCTGGAAGACTCCAAGACCGACGTGGGCTGGGGCCACCAGATCCGCTCGTACGTGCTGGACCAGAGCCGCATCAAGGACCTGCGCACCAACGTCGAAATCTCCAACACCCAGAAGGTGCTGGACGGCGATCTGGACCCGTTCATCCAGGCCAGCCTGAAGCAAGGCATCTGAGTTTCGCGACACTCCCTTCCACCGCTTCCCGAGGTTCACGAATGTCCGACACCATCGCAATCCTGACCGGCGCTTCGCGCGGCATCGGCGCCGCCATGGCGCGCGGCCTGGCCCGCCCGGGCACGCGCCTGATCACGCTGGCGCGCCGCGAAGATCCCGAACTGGCCGAGTACGCGCGCGCCCAGGGCGCGCAGCTCGAACAGCTCTCCGTGGACCTCTCCGACCTGGCCGCGGCGGGCGCGGCGGCCGAGCGCATCTGCGCCTCGCTGCCGCGCGACGCCAGGCGCTACCTGCTGATCAATAACGCGGGCACGGTGCACCCCATCGCCGCCACCGGCACGCTGACCGACGGCGCAGCCATCGCGGCCGCCTTCAACCTGAACGTCTCGGCCGTGATGCTGCTGACGGCGCGCTTCCTGGCCGCCGTCGAGGGCCTCGACGCCGACCGCCGGGTGCTCAACATCTCCTCCGGCGCGGGCCGCAACCCCAACGCCGGCTGGGGCGTGTACTGCGCCACCAAGGCCGCGCTCGACATGTACACGCGCGTGGTCAAGGCCGAGCAGGGCGAAGGCGGCGCGCGCATCGTGGCGCTGGCCCCCGGCATCGTCGACACCGACATGCAGGTCGCCATCCGCTCCAGCGATCCGGAAGACTTCCCCGCCCTGGCCAAGTTCCAGGACTTCCACGCCAGCGGCAAGCTGTCCTCGCCCGCCAACGTGGCCACCCGCATCCTCGCCTACCTGGATCGCTCGGATTTCGGCACGACCGAGATCGACGACATCCGCAATTACGACTGATTTCCCTACCATGACCGACCAATCGACCGCCGCGGCGCCCGCCCAGGATGAAAACCGCTTGATCGCCGAACGGCGCGCCAAGCTGTCCAAACTGCGCGAAGCCGGGGTCGCGTATCCCAACGACTTCGTTCCCGACGCCCGCGCCGCCGCGCTGCACGACAAATACGACGGCCAGGAGCAGGAAGCCCTGGCCGCCAACCCCGTGGCCGTCAAGGTCGCCGGCCGCATGATGCTCAAGCGCGTCATGGGCAAGGCCAGCTTCGCCACGCTGCAGGACAGCACCGGCCGCATCCAGATCTACCTGGACCGCGGCACGCTGGGCGAAGACAGCTACGCCGCGTTCAAGCAATGGGACATCGGCGACATCATCGCGGTCGAAGGGTCGGTCTTCAAGACCAACAAGGGCGAACTGTCGGTGCACGCCGCCAGCGCGCGCCTGCTGTCGAAGTCGCTGCGCCCGCTGCCCGACAAGTTCCACGGCGTGGCCGACCAGGAGCTGCGCTACCGCCAGCGCTACGTCGACCTCATCATGACCGACGCCACGCGCCGCACGTTCGAGGCGCGCAGCAAGGCCATCGGCAGCATCCGCCAGTTCATGCTGAACGCGGGCTTTCTCGAAGTGGAAACCCCGATGCTGCACCCGATCCCGGGCGGCGCGGCGGCCAAGCCCTTCGTCACGCACCACAATGCGCTGGACATGGAAATGTTCCTGCGCATCGCGCCCGAGCTGTACCTCAAGCGCCTGATCGTGGGCGGCTTCGAGCGCGTGTTCGAAGTCAACCGCAACTTCCGCAACGAGGGCGTGAGCCCGCGCCACAACCCCGAATTCACGATGATGGAGTTCTACGCGGCCTTTGCGGACTACCGCTGGCTGATGGACTTCACCGAGGAACTGATCCGCCAGGCCGCCATCTCGGCCACCGGCAGCGCGGTGCTCACCTACCAGGAGCGCGAGCTGGACCTGGGCAAGCCGTTCGACCGCCTGACCATCTGCGAAGCCATCCTCAAGTACGCCCCGGGCTACACCCAGGCGCAGCTGGACGACGCGGCCTTCGTGCGCGCCGAGCTCAAGAAGCTGGGCGCCGACGCCGACGGCCCGGTGCTGGCGCGCGCCGGCCTGGGCGCGCTGCAGCTGGCGCTGTTCGAGGAAACCGCCGAAGCCAAGCTCTGGAATCCCACCTACATCATCGACTACCCGGTGGAAGTCTCGCCGCTGGCGCGCGCCTCCGATACCCGCGAAGGCATCACCGAGCGCTTCGAGCTCTTCATGACCGGCCGCGAAATCGCCAACGGCTTCTCCGAGCTGAACGACCCCGAGGACCAGGCCGAGCGCTTCCGCGCCCAGGTCGAGGCCAAGGACGCGGGCGACGAGGAAGCCATGTACTACGACGCCGACTACATCCGCGCGCTGGAATACGGCATGCCCCCCACGGGCGGCTGCGGCATCGGCATCGACCGCCTGGTGATGCTGCTGACCGACAGCCCCAGCATCCGCGACGTCATCCTCTTCCCGCACCTGCGCCGTGAAGACTGACGGGCGCACGGCGTCATGATCTTCAAGATCCTGATGCTGCTGCTGGTCGTGGCGGGGCTGATCTACTGGATCAAACAGCCCCGCGGCGTCCAGCCGGTCGCCTACGCGCCGGCGCGCCCGCGCCGGCCGGCCTTCATCGCGCTGTGCATCGCCGCCGCCATCGCGGCGATCGCGGCGCTGCTGACCGCGGTGCTGTGGATGGGCAGCGTGGCCGGCGGCGTCACCGGCGGCGGCTACCGCGGCGAGGCGGATTTCCTGCTGCCGGTCTCCGGCGTGCTGCTGGCCCTGTCGGTGGCCTGCGCGGTCGGCGCCTTCTTCAAGCGGCGCGGCTGATTTCCCTGTTCATAACGGCCATCTGCCGGCGCCCGCCGGCAGCGCCGGCAGCGAAGCCTGCAGCATGGCGTCGATGAATTCCGCCGGCTGCAAGCGCCCGCCCGGCTTGTACCACTGCACCGTCAGGTTCATGGCGCCCAGCACGCAACGCTTGATGATGCGCGCATCGCCCTGCAGCAGGCCCGCGTCCACCGCCCCGGCCACCACGTCCTGCCACATCTGCTCGTAGCGGTCGCTCAGCGACTTGACCGCGTCGCGGCTGGGCGGCGACAGGCTGCGCCACTCGTAGACCAGCGCGTTCATGGCGTCGCCGCCGGCGCCGTGCAGCATGCTCCACATATGCACCCGGAACAGCGCGGCCAGCCGGTCGGCGGGCTCGTCGTAGCGCGCCAGCGCCTGCCCGCCGCCGTCTATCACTTCCTGGATGCCATTGTTCATCACCGCCACCAGGATTTCCTCCTTGCTGCGGAAATGATGGAACAGGCTGCCCGACTGCAGGCCCACCGCGCGCGCCAGTTCGCGCACCGTGGTGCGCTCGTAGCCGTGGCGGCAGAACAGCTGCCCCGCCGTCAGGATCACCTCGCGCCGGCGCTCGGACTCCGAACGGTCGTCCCGCGCCGCGCCGCTAGCCGTCTTTTGCATCGCCGCTCACCGCCGCTGCTTCATGCCGCCGTCTCCTCGGCGTAGAGCGCCTCGATCTCGCCCGCATAGCTGCGGTAGATGCTGGCGCGCCTGACCTTCATGGTCGCGGTCACTTCGCCGTCGTCATGGTCCAGCTCCTTGGTCAGCAGATGGAAGCGCTTGATCTGCGCCACCGGCGCAAGCCCGGCGTTGGCCCGCGCCACTTCCTGCTGGATCAGTTCGCGCACCGGCGCGGACTCGGCCAGCGAGCGGAAATGCGTGAACGCGATGCGGCGCGACTCCGCCCATTTGCCGACCGTGTCGAATTCCAGCTGGATCAGCGCCGACACGTACTTGCGGCCGTCGGCGATGACGATGCATTCCTTCACGTACGGGCTGCCCTTGACCGCGTTTTCGATCTCGGAAGGCGTCAGGTTCTTGCCCCCGGCGGTGATCATGATGTCCTTCAGGCGGTCCACGATGCGCACGCGCCCGTCGTCCTCGGCCACCACGTCGCCGGTATGCAGCCAGCCCTCGCGCACGGTGTCGGCGGTCGCGTCCGGATTCTTGTAATAGCCCTGGAATACCATCTCGCCGCGCACCTGCAGTTCGCCGGCCTCGCCCATGCGCCACTCGACGCCCAGTATCGGCTCGCCCACCGTGCCGACCTTGACCCGGTCGGGATGCTGGCCGAAGATCATGCCGGCCGATTCGGTCAGGCCGTATACCTCCACCAGCGGCACGCCCAGCTTGCGGAAATAGCGCACCACGTCCGGCGGAATCGGCGCGGCGCCCGTCATGGCCACCCGCACCCGGCGCAGGCCGATGAAATTCTGCAAGGCGCGCAGCACCAGCCAGTACCACAGCCAGCGCGTCAGCCGCTGGCCGGCCGTGTACTGCGCCGGCGACTTCTCCAGGAAGGGCTCGCACGCCGCCAGCGCGCGCCGGTACAGCCAGCGCTGCAGCCGCCCGGCTTCCTGCATCTTGATGGAGATGGCGGCGTGCAGCTTTTCCCAGATCCGCGGCACGCCCAGGAAGATGGTCGGCGCGACTTCACGCAGGTCTTCCTGCACGGTGCGGATCGATTCGCCGAAATTGACCTGCGTGCCCAGGTAGATGGGCACGAAGGTCGACAGCATCTGCTCGGCCACGTGGCACAGCGGCAGGTAGGACAGGTGCACGCTGGCCCGGTCCATCGCCAGCCGGTCCGCGATGCCCGGCGCCACCGCGCGCATGTTGCGGTAGCTCAGCATCGCGCCCTTGGGCTTGCCGGTGGAGCCCGAGGTATAGATCATGAGCCCGGTGTCGTCCAGCCGCTGGCCGTCCAGCGCCGAGTCCAGCGCGGCCAGTTCGGCGGCCTCGCGCCGCTGGCCGTCGGCCTCGACCTCGGCGAAGGTCACGATGCGCGCGCGCTCGGCCGGCGCGTAGGAGCGCAGGCCCTTGCTCTCGATCACCACGATGCGGCGCAACAGCGGCAGCCTGTCGGCCACCTGCAGCACCTTGTCGGTCTGCTCCTGGTCCTCGCACACCACCAGTTCCACGTCGGCGTGCTCGAGCACATAGCCCATTTCTTCGGCCGGGCTGGTGGCGTACACCCCCACCGCCACGCCGCCGACCGCGCCCGCGCCCATCTGCGCCAGCAGCCACTCGACACGGTTCTCGGACACGATGGCGACCCGTCCGCCCGGCCCGAGGCCCAGCGCGCGCAGGCCCATCCCGACCCGGCAGGCCCGCTGCCAGTATTGCGACCACGATATCGGCTGCCAGATGCCGAAATCCTTCTGCCGGATGGCGATGGCGCCCGGCTGGCGGCGCGCCTGCTCGCGCAGCATCTGCGGCAGCGTCAGCGCCGGCCATGCCCCGGCCGCGGGAAGATTGCGTTCCTTTTCCGTCATGAGAGCCAGCGCTTGCGGCGCTTGTAGTGCTTGATGTCGCGAAAGCCGCGGGCTTCGCCCCCGCCGCCCACGCCCAGATAGAACTCGCGCACGTCGGGGTCGGCCGCCAGCTTGTCGGCGCTGCCGTCTATCACCACCTTGCCCGTCTCCATGATGTAGCCGTAGTTCGCCACCGCCAGCGCCACCGAGGCGTTCTGCTCCACCAGCAGCATCGACACGCCCTGCTCGCGGTTGATGCGCGCGATGATGGAGAAGATGTTCTCCACCAGCATCGGCGACAGGCCCAGCGATGGTTCGTCCAGCAGCATCAGCCTGGGCTGCGCGATCAGCGCGCGCCCGATGGCGAGCATCTGCTGCTCGCCGCCCGACAGGTAGCCGGCCAGGCCGCGCCGGCGCTCGAACAGGCGCGGGAAATAGGTGTAGACCAGGTCGAAGTCCGCGCGCGCCCCGGCCCTGCCGGTCAGGGCGTAGGTCGCGGCCACCAGGTTCTCCTCCACCGTCAGGTCCTCGAACACGCGGCGCCCTTCCATCACGTGCGCCAGGCCGGCGCGCACCAGGTTCTGGGGCCGCGCGCCGGCCGTGTCGCCGCCGTCGAAGACGATGCGCCCGCGCACCAGCGCGCCGTCCTCCAGGTCCAGCAGGCCGGACACGGCCTTCAGCGTGGTGGACTTGCCGGCGCCGTTGCTGCCCAGCAGCGCCACGATGCTGCCCGCCGGCACCGACAGCGACAGGCCGCGCAGCACCTGCACCGCCTTGTTGTAGACGACCTCGATGTTGTTGATATCGAGCACCGCCGCGTGCGCCGCCCTCACTTCAGCACGATCCAGTCGGAAGCCGGCACCATCTGCTTCTGCTTGACGTCGGCGCGGTAGATGCGGCCCACCGGAATCGAATTGCCCTTGATGGTGATGGGCACCCCGATCAGCCCGCCGGTATCGAAGTCCTTGATGCCGTCGAGCGCCGCCTTCATGTTGGCCCCGGTCAGCTCCTTGCCGGCGTCCAGCGTGCGCTTGGCCACTTCGGTGAACAGCATGGCGGCCAGAAAGCCCTGCATGTAGCCGGTGCTCTGGTACTGCGGACGCATTTCGCGGATCTTCTTCAGCATGGGCGCGTCGCCCTCGGTGTCGTAGTAATAGCGGTACGGCATCACGCCCATGAAGCCCTCGGCGTCCTCGCCCATCTGCATCACGGTGGAGTTGTCCATGGTCCAGAAGGTGCCCATGTAGCGGGTCTTCAGGCCCATGCGCTTGCCCTGCCCCACGAACTCCGGAATCGGCGCCAGCACGTAGCCGTGGAAAATCGTGTAGTCCGGATCGGCGCGGCGCAGCTTGATGACTTCGGTGGACACGTCCACGCTGCCCGGCGGGGTCATGATCTCGGTGGCGACCTTCAGCCCCAGCTTCTCGGCGACCGCGCGCGAGCTGGCTATCGGGTCGCGCCCGAACTCGGTGTCCGAGTACACGAACGCGACCTTCGCGCCCGGCTGTTCCTTGGCGATGTAGCGCAGCAGGATGCCGAACATTTCGGTGTAGTCCGGTCCCAGCATGAATTGCGCCGGATACTTGGCCGGGTCGTTCAGTTCGGTGGCGAAGGAAGCGCCGGTCATCAGGATGTCGCCGCTGCGGTTCAGTTCGGCGTTGATGGTCTTGGAGAACCCGGTGGAATCGCCGTAGTAGAAATTCACCTTGTTCTGGCTGGTGATCTTCTTGAAGGCCGCCACCGAGGCGTCGACCTTGTACGCCGTGTCCTCGGGCACGTAGCGCAGCTTGCGTCCGTTCACCCCGCCCTGGTCGTTGACGATCTTCACGTAGTCGGTGATGCCGGCGTGGATGCCCTGCCCGGCGAAGGCGAAGACCCCGCTCAGCGGGATCGAGCCGCCCAGCACCAGGTCCTCGGCCGCCTGGGCGGCGGGCGCCGCCGCCAGTGCCGCCGCCAGGCCCAGCGGGGCCAGCAACCTGGATAAACCGCTACCGATCCGGATGCGCTTCATGGTGAGTCTCCTGTGGGTCTTGTGGCTGGCCTTCAGGTGCGAAACGGCCAGAGGTGGAAGAAGCGGCGCACTCGCCGCCAGATTTCCGCGAGCCCGTGCGGCTCGAAGATCAGAAAGCCCACGATCAGCAGGCCGAAAACAATGGTGCGCACCGGCGAGATCAGCCGCAGCGCGTCGCCGCCCACCGGCAGCCAGCCGACGACCAGCTTGAGCAGCTCCGGCACCATGGTCATGAAGATCGCGCCCAGGATGGAGCCCAGGATCGAACCCATTCCGCCCACGATGATGGCCGCCAGGAAGAAGATGGACATGATGAGCGGAAAGCTCTCCGGCGTGACCACGCGGAAGAAATACGCCCACAGCCCGCCCGCCACGCCCGCGTAGAACGAGGACAGGCCGAAGGACAGCAGCTTGTAGCGCAGCAGCCGGATGCCCAGCACCTCGGCCGAGATGTCGCGGTCGCGGATGGCGATGAAGGCCCGCCCGATGCGGGTGCGGAACAGATTGGCCGCCCCCAGCACCATCAGCGCCGTCACCGGCACGATCAGCCAATAGATCTTGAACGAGGTGTCCAGGTCCACGCCCAGCAGCCGCGCCGGCGGCACCTGCAGCCCGGTGGTGCCCCCGGTGAACTCCCAGTTGGCGAAAATGAAATGCGCGATGAACGAGGCCGCGATGGTCGAGATCGCCAGGTACAGGCCCTTGACCCGCAGCGACGGGATGCCGACGAACAGGCCGCCCAGCATCGCCACTACGCCGCCGCCCAGCAGGTTCACCAGCACCGGCGTGCCCAGGCGCAGCTCCATCACGGCCACCGTATATGCGCCCAAGCCCATGAATGCGGCCTGCCCCAGGCTGACCAGGCCGGTATAGCCGGTCAGGATGTTCAGGCCCGTGGCGCTGGCGATGTTGATCGCCACCAGGCAGGCCAGGTACAGCCAATAGGCGTCGGCCATGAACGGAAACAGCACCAGCGCGGCGGCCAGCAGCGCCAGCCAGGTCCGCTGCGTGGCGGTATCGAACAGCGCTTCGTCGGCAAGATAGGTCTCTTTGGCAGTCGCGATGCGCATCGGTCACAGCCTCTCGATTTCACGGGTGCCGAACAGGCCGTAGGGCCTGGCCATCAGCACCACCACCAGCACGATGAAAGTGGCCAGCAGCTTGTACTCGCCGCCCAGGTAGGCGCCGGCCCAGGCCTCCAGCAGCCCGATGAACACGCCGCCCACCAGGGCGCCGGCCACGCTGTCCAGCCCGCCCACGATCACCACCACCAGCACCGACAGGCCGAACACGCCCATCGACGACGAGATCCCGCCGATCGCGCCCACGATCACGCCGGACACCGCGGCGATGGCGCCGGCGGCCACCCAGGCCAGCGAAAACACGCGCGGCACGTTGATGCCCATCGCATACGCCGCGCCCTGGTCCGACGCCGTGGCGCGCAGCGCCACCCCGCCGCGCCAGTAGCGGAACACGACCAGCACCAGCAGCGCCAGCGCCACGGCCACCCAGAACCCGTAGAACACCTTGGGCGCCACGAAGGCCTCGCCCACCATCACGGGCGCGCGCGGCATGAATTCCGGCAGGCGCCGCTGGTCGGCCGTCCAGATCAGCTCCACCACGCCCACCAGGATGGACGCCAGTCCCACCGTGATCATGAACACCGAGATCGGCGATTCGCCCAGCATGGGCCTGATGGTCAGCCGCTCGACCAGCGCGCCGAACACGCCCGAGGCCAGCACCGCGCCGGCGATGGCCAGCCATATCGGCCAGTCCATGCCCGCGGCGAACGCATAGAACAGATAGGCGCCCAGCATCAGGAATTCGCCGATGGCGATGTTGACCACCCGCGTGGCCTTGTAGACGATGACGAACGCCAGCGCCGCCAGCGCGTACAGCCCGCCGCTGCCCAGCCCGGCCAGCGAGACCTCCAGGAAGAACAGCATGTCCATCAGGCCGCCTCCCGCAGCCGGCGGCGCAGATCGCCCACGTCGCCCGCGCCCAGGTAGGCCTGGATGACCTGCGGATCGGCCTGCACCTGCGCCGGCGTGCCGTCGGCGATGACCTGGCCGAAGTTCAGCACCACCACGTGGTCCGACAGGTCCATCACCATGCCCATGTCGTGCTCCACCATCAGCACCGTCACGCCCCACTCGGCGCGCGCGTCCAGAATGAAGCGCGCCATGTCGTCGGTCTCCTCGCGGTTCATGCCGGCCACCGGCTCGTCCAGCATCAGCACCTTGGGGTTCATGGCCAGCGCGCGCGCCAGCTCCACGCGCTTTTGCAGGCCGTACGACAGCGCCGCCACCGGCGCGTGGCGGATGTGGTCGATCTCCAGGAAATCGATGATGCGTTCTTCGATATCGGCGCGCAGCGCCATCTCTTCGCGGCGCGCCCGGCCCAGGTAGAAAAGCGCGTCCAGCACGTTGCTGCGCAGATGGGCATGGCGGCCCAGCTTGATGTTGTCCAGCACCGTCATGCCGCGAAAAAGCGCGATGTTCTGGAAGCTGCGGGCCAGGCCCAGCCTGGCGCGCTCCGGCGCCGCCACGCGCGTGATGTCGCGCCCCAGGAAGCGGATCTGTCCCGCCGAGGGCTTGTAGAAACCGGAAATGGTGTTGAACAGCGAGGTCTTGCCGGCGCCGTTCGGGCCGATGACCGTGGTGATGGAGCCGGGCTCCACGCGGAACCCCACGTCCGTGAGCGCCTTGACCCCGCCAAACGACAGCGTGACGCCATCGACCTCCAGCAACGGAGGGCTGTCCGACCGATCCACCATTTGTCTCCCCGCTTTCGATGCGAAGTTTTTATCGGTTGTCGGCGTCAGTCTGGCGAACCCGCGAGGCAGGCGATGCAGCGAACCTGTCTTTACCCACGCCAGTACAGCGCCGGAAAATCGTTCAATGCTTCGTTCAATGCGTTACGCTAAGCGTGCTCAAAACAAAACCAAGCAAGCGCTCGGTTCAGACCATAGCATCGCGTTTTTTGGATCGACAGCTGGTATTTACCCGATAACGGAGACTCTCCCATGACCCCTGCACTTCCGGCCCTGCGGACGCTGCTTCTGGAAACCGACGGCGCCATCGCGACGGTGACGCTCAACCGCGCCGACGCGCTCAACGCCATCGACGTGGCCATGGCCCGCGACCTGCAGCAGGCGGCCCAATGGCTGGAAGCCCGCGACGACGTCCGCGTGGTGCTGCTGCGCGCCGCGGGCAAGGCGTTCTGCGCCGGCGGCGACATCTCCATGTTCGAAGGCGAGCCCGCGCACGTGCGGGCCACGCTGCTGGACCTGTTCACGCCGCTCAACGATTTCGTCGCCCGCGTCGCGCGCATGGACAAGCTATGGCTGGCCCAGGTGCATGGCATCGCCGCCGGCGCCGGCCTGTCGCTGGTGCTGGCCTGCGACCTGGCCATCGCCGCGGCCGATGCGCGCTTCCTGACCGCCTACCTGAAACTCGGCGCCACGCCGGACGCCGGCATGACGCATGGCCTGACCCGGGTGCTGGGCGCGCGCCGCGCGCTGGACCTGCTGCTGCGTCCCGACCCCTTCGGCGCGGCCGAGGCGCTGGCCTGGGGCATCGTCACCCGCACCGCGCCCGCCGGGGATCTGGCCGAAGCTGCGCGGGCCTACGCCGGCGCCCTGGCCGCGAACGCCCCGCACGGCATCGCCGGCGCCAAGGCGCTGCTGCGCGCTGCCGAACACGCCCCGCTGGAAACCCAGCTGGCCGAAGAGACCGCGCGGTTCCTGGACTCGGCCGCGCGCGCCGATTTCGCCGAAGGCGTGCAGGCCTTCCGCGAGAAACGGCCGCCGACATTCAGCGGCAGATAAAGCATAAGGAAAACTAGACGACGCGCTTTTCGACCGCCTGCGCCCAGCGCCGCGCCACCGTCGGCGAGGTGGCGCAGGTGGCCGATTCCGTCACCACGCGCACCGCGCGTTCGAGCAGCTGGATGTCGGCCTCGTGCTGGCGCGCCACGTGCGGATCTTCGAAGAAGATCACGCGCTGGCACTGGTGTTCCAGCACCAGCTCGGCGATCTGCGCGTCGCCGCCCAGCGGGCCGCTCAGGTAGCGGTGCACCCAGGGCGTGTCCTTGGGCCAGCCGCGCGACCAGGCCAGCTCGTTGAGGCGCCCGCCCGTGGTGCCCGTGGCCACGCGGCGCGCAAAGCGCGACAGCACGTCGAAGTGCTCGGCCGCGAACGCCACCATTTCGTCCTTCAGGGCGTCGTGGGCGATCAGCGCCAGGGTCTGGCCGGTGAAGTTGAACAGGCGCGAGACCGAGGCGTCCGGCGCCAGCCCGGCGTGCACGCGCTCGACCTCCATCCATTCGATGGCGCCGGCCAGCGTCGAGATGAACGGCCGGCCATGCGTGATGCACTGGCGCTTCAAGGCCAGCGCCTCGGGAAAAATCGAAGACGGGTCGACCGGATCGATCAGGTAGATCGCGCCGTCGAACGGCGCGTCGCCGTCGCGGCCCTCGGTGACCCGGGCCACCAGCTTCATCAGGCCGCCCTCGCGGCCATAGGGATAGCGGATCAGGCCGCTATAGCCCTGCAGCATGCCTTCGCGCACGATGGCGTCGTGCGTGCGGCCCACGGTGTGCAGCTGCACGCCCAGTTCGCGGATGGTGGACGAGCAGGCGCGCAGCCAGCTGAACAGGGCGGCGTCGGGAGTTTCGTGGTGGAGCCGGTTGGCGGCCAGGCCAAAGCGCAATTGGGCAGCGGGCATCGATAGACTCGGGCAAAAGAAACGGCGGAGATACCGATGATACCGTGGCCCGCATTACCTGCCGGCGAAAAAAAAGCTCCCCAGGGGGAGCTTGTCCGAAGCCGGCCTTCAGTCGGCTTCGTCGATCCAGGCCATCTGGATGGCCTCCAGGATTTTCTCGCCGCAATGGGCGGGATCGTCGCTGAAACCCGGCAAGGCCAGGACCCATTCGCGCAGCTGCACGAAGCGCAGCGTCTTGGGGTCCACGTCCGGATACGCATCGGCCAGCGCGGCGGCAATCTCGTAGGTGTCGGTCCACTTCATCAATGGCCCTCTTTCGCGTGGTTGATGGTGTACTTGGGAATCTCGACCGTCAGGTCGGCGTCCGCCACCAGCGCCTGGCACGACAGGCGCGAGGTCGGGGTCAGGCCCCAGGCCTTGTCCAGCAGATCCTCTTCGTCGTCGGTGGCGTCCTCGAGCGAAGCATAACCCTGCTTGACCACCACGTGACAGGTGGTGCAGGCGCACGACAGTTCGCAGGCGTGCTCGATGTCGATGTGGTTGTCCAGCAGCACGCGGCAGATCGACACGCCCTTGGGCGCGTCTTCGATCACGGCGCCTTCCGGGCAGTAATCGGGATGAGGCAATACGGTCAGTTTCGGCATAACGTGTTATCAGGCGATCTCATCTAGTTTGCGGCCGGCCAGCGCGGCGCGGATGCTGCGGTCCATGCGGCGCGCCGCGAACTCGTCGGTCGCCGCCGCCAGGGCCTGCACCGCGTCCTTCACGGTATCGGCGTCGGTCGCATCCTGCGCCGCGGTGGCGGCCTGCAGGCACTCGTCCACGCGCTTGCGCTCTTCGGCGTCCAGCAGGTCGCCGTCCACGGCCAGCGCGGCCTGCACGGATTCCACCAGCTGGCGGGCATCGACCTGCTGCTCGCGCAGCATGCGGGCCTGCGCGTCGGAATCGGCCTGCGCCACGCTGTCGGCCAGCATCTGCGCGATTTCCTCGTCCGACAGGCCGTAGGATGGCTTGACCGACACCATGGCCTCGACGCCCTGGCTTTGCTCGCGGGCGGTCACGCTCAGCAGCCCGTCGGCGTCCACCTGGAAGGTCACGCGGATGCGCGCCGCGCCCGCCACCATGGGCGGAATGCCGCGCAGCTCGAAGCGCGCCAGCGAGCGCGAATCGGCGACCAGGTCGCGCTCGCCCTGCACCACGTGGATGCTCATGGCGGTCTGGCCGTCCTTGAAGGTGGTGAATTCCTGGGCGCGCGCCACCGGAATGGTGCTGTTGCGCGGGATCACGCGCTCCACCAGGCCACCCATGGTTTCCAGTCCCAGCGACAGCGGGATCACGTCCAGCAGCAGCCAGTCCTCGCCCGGAGCGCGGTTGCCGGCCAGCAGGTTGGCCTGCAGCGCCGCGCCCAGCGCCACCACCTGGTCGGGGTCCAGGTCGGTCAGGGGCGTGGTGCCGAACAGCTGCCCCACCGCCGCGCGCACCACCGGCATGCGGGTCGCGCCGCCCACCATCACCACGCCGCGCACGTCGGCCGGCGCGAGCGCGGCGTCGCGCAGCGCGCGCCGGGCGCAGTCCAGGGTGCGTTCGATCAGGGGCCGGGCCAGGGTTTCGAATTCGGCGCGGGTGAGCGCCGCGTCCAGCTTGCGGCCGTCCGACAGCGCCAGCTGCACACGGGCCTCGTCGGCATCGGACAGCGCTTCGCGCGCCGCACGCGCGGCCATCAGCAGGCCGCGCCGGTCCGACGGCGTCAGCTCGCCGCCGGCGGCCAGTCCGGCCAGGGCGCGGTCGGCGATCAGGGAGTCGAAATCGTCGCCGCCCAGCGCCGTGTCGCCGCCCGTGGCGATCACTTCGAACACGCCCTGGGTCAGGCGCAGGATGGAAATGTCGAAGGTGCCGCCGCCGAGGTCGTACACCGCGTACACGCCCTCGGCCGCATGATCCAGGCCGTAGGCGATGGCCGCCGCGGTCGGCTCGTTGAGCAGGCGCAGCACGTTCAGCCCGGCCAGGCGGGCCGCGTCGCGGGTGGCCTGGCGCTGGGCGTCGTCGAAGTACGCGGGCACCGTGATGACGGCGCCCACCAGGTCGTCGCCCAGCACGTCTTCGGCGCGCTGGCGCAACACCGCCAGGATCTGCGCCGACACCTCGACCGGGCTCAGGTCGCCCTGCACCGTGCGGATGCGCACCATGCCGGGCGCGTCCACGAATTCGTAGGGCGCGCGCATGGCCTGGGCCTCCGCCAGCGAGCGGCCCATGAAGCGCTTGACCGACACCACGGTGTTGTGGGGGTCCTGCGCCTGCTGGGCCAGCGGCTCGCGGCCCGTGGTGACCTTGCCGTCGGGGAAATAGCGCACGGCCGACGGCAGCAGGGCCTGGCCCTGCGCATCCGTCAGCACTTCGGCGACGCTGCTGCGCACCGCCGCGACGAGGGAATTGGTCGTGCCCAGGTCGATCCCGACCGCCAGCTTGCGCTGGTGCGGCGCGGGCGATTCACCGGGTTCGGATATCTGCAATAAGGCCATGTGATTCGGTTCTTCTGATCTGTGGGCGGCGGCGCGGCCGCGCGCCTTGGGCTATCCGGCGGGCTGGGCTTCTGCCAGTTCCCGCGCCAGCTTCTCCACGAACATCCATTCCCGCACCTTGGCGCCGGCCGCGGCGTAGTCGCGCTCCTGGTCCAGCAGGCGGGCGAGCGTGGCGTGCATGGAAGCGCGCGCCTGCTCCAGCTCGGCCTGCAAGGCGGCCAGGGCGGCGGCGTCGCCGCGCGCATCGTCCAGCATCTCGCGCCAGGTCATCTGCTGCATCAGGAAGGCGCCGTCCATGGAGGTGTTGCTTTCGGTCTGCAGGTCCACGCCGGCCTGTTCGCACAGGTAGCGGGCCCGCAGCAGCGGGTCGCGCAGCTGGCGGTAGGCCTCGTTGGCGCGCGCCGCCCATTGCATGGCGACGCGGCGTTCGGCCGGACTGGCGGTGGCGTAACGGTCGGGGTGCACCTGGGCGGCGACGGCGCGCCACGCGCTTTCCAGCGCCCGGGCGTCGAGGTCGAAGCGTGCCGGCAAGCCGAACAGGCTGAAGTGGTCGTCTCCAGCCAAGACTACACCGTGAACGACTCGCCGCAGCCGCAGGTCGCCTTCTCGTTGGGGTTGCGGAACTTGAAGCCTTCGTTCAGGCCTTCGCGGGCGTAGTCGAGCTCGGTGCCGTCGAGGTAGGACAGGCTCTTGGGATCGACGAAAACCTTCACGCCGAAGCTCTCGAACACCTGGTCCTCGGGCGCCGCGTCGTCCACGTACTCGAGCTTGTAGGCCATGCCGGAGCAGCCCGTGGTCCTAACGCCGAGCCGCAAGCCGATACCCTTTCCGCGCTTCTGCAGGTAGCGGCCGATATGGGTGGCGGCCTGTTGGGTCAGGGTAACGGACATGTTCAGCTCGCCACGGTTTCGGCCGCGACCGAATGCTTTTCTTTGTAGTTCTGCACCGCCGCCTTGATCGCGTCTTCGGCCAGGATGGAACAGTGCACCTTCACCGGCGGCAGGGCCAGCTCTTCGGCGATCTGCGTGTTGCGGATCTTCATGGCCTCGTCGAGCGTCTTGCCCTTGACCCATTCCGTCACCAGCGAGCTGGAGGCGATGGCCGAGCCGCAGCCGTAGGTCTTGAAGCGCGCGTCTTCGATCACGCCGGCTTCGTTGACCTTGATCTGCAGCTTCATGACGTCGCCACAGGCCGGCGCGCCGACCATGCCGGTGCCCACCGATTCGTCCGACTTGTCGAACGAGCCGACGTTGCGGGGGTTTTCGTAGTGATCCAGAACTTTGGTGCTGTAAGACATGCTATTTCTCCACGGATTTCTTGGCGCGGGCGCTTAGTGCGCGGCCCACTGCACGGTGTTCAAGTCGATGCCTTCCTTGGCCATTTCCCACAGCGGCGACATATCGCGCAGCTTGCCGACGCGGCTCTTGATGAGCTCGACGGCGAAGTCGACTTCCTGCTCGGTGGTGAAGCGGCCCAGCGTGAAACGGATCGAGCTGTGCGCCAGCTCGTCGTTGCGGCCCAGGGCGCGCAGCACGTAGGACGGTTCCAGGCTGGCCGAGGTGCAGGCCGAGCCGCTGGAGACGGCCAGTTCCTTGATCGCCATGATCAGGGACTCGCCTTCGACATAGTTGAAGCTGACGTTCAGGTTGTGCGGCACGCGCTGGTCCATGTCGCCGTTCAGGTAGACCTCTTCGATCTGCGACAGGCCTTTCCAGAGGCGGTCGCGCAACATGCGGATGCGCTCGTTCTCGGTGCCCATTTCCTCGCGGGCCAGGCGGAAGGCCTCGCCCATGCCGACGATCTGGTGGGTGGCCAGCGTGCCCGAGCGGAAACCGCGCTCATGGCCGCCGCCGTGCATCTGCGCTTCGATGCGGATGCGCGGCTTGCGGCGCACGTACAGGGCGCCGATGCCCTTGGGGCCATAGGTCTTGTGGGCCGAGAACGACATCAGGTCGACCTTGAGCTTCTGCAGGTCGATTTCCACCTTGCCGGTGGCCTGCGCGGCGTCGACGTGGAAGATGATGCCCTTCTCGCGGCAGATTTCGCCCAGGGTTTCCACGTCCTGGATCACGCCGATTTCGTTGTTCACCATCATCACGGACACCAGCACGGTGTCGGGGCGCAGCGCGGCCTTGAAGGTGTCCAGGTCGATCAGGCCGTTGTCCTTGACGTCCAGGTAGGTCACTTCGAAGCCCTGGCGCTCCAGCTCGCGACAGGTGTCGAGCACGGCCTTGTGCTCGGTCTTGACGGTAATGATGTGCTTGCCGCGCTCGGAGTAGAAGTTCGCGGCGCCCTTGATGGCCAGGTTGTCGGATTCCGTGGCGCCGGAGGTCCAGACGATTTCGCGCGGGTCGGCGTTGACCAGCTTGGCGACTTCTTCGCGGGCGCGCTCGACGGCCTCTTCCGACTCCCAGCCGAACGCGTGGCTGCGCGAAGCCGGGTTGCCGAAGTTGTCGTACAGCCAGGGCACCATCTTTTCAACGACGCGGGGATCGACGGGCGTCGTGGCGGAATAGTCCAGATAGATCGGGCGGGTGGTCATTTCTACAACTCCTACTACTTATACGGTGGCATTGGCGGCGACGGTCGCGGTCGGGGCATTGGCGGCGTTGGCGCCCCCCACCCGGTTGACGCGGACTGCGCAGGCCTGTGCCTGATTGTTGGCTTCCTGCAGCTGGCGCACGCGCTGCTGATCGACCAGATCCTGCAGCGACACCGAGTCCAGGTAATCGACCATCTTGCGGTTGAGCGTGGCCCAGAGTTCGTGCGTCATGCACTTGCCCGGCTTGCCGTCGTTGCCGCTGGTACAGTCGCGCTTGCCGCCGCAGCTGGTGGCGTCCAGCGGCTCGTCGACGGCGAAGATGATGTCGGCGACGGTCACGTTGCGCGCCAGGCGGGCCAGCGAATAGCCGCCGCCCGGGCCGCGCACGCTGTCCACGAGCTCGTGGCGGCGCAGCTTGCCGAACAGCTGTTCCAGGTAGGACAACGAGATATTCTGACGCTGGCTGATGGCCGCAAGCGTGACCGGACCGCTATGCTGCCGCATAGCCAGGTCGATCATGGCAGTCACGGCGAAACGCCCTTTGGTAGTTAGCCGCATGGTAGGTTCCCAGTGATTCGGCAACGGCCGCCGGCGAATCCAGCGGCCAATACCCGAGTAATTGGCTCAAGTATAGCCTAATCCCGACTAATTTGGTATGGCACCGGCCTAGAAAAAACCGCGCATATGCGCGGTTTTTCATTGCCAGGCACTTCCGGGAACCGCACACAGGCGGTTCCGAGTACGGAATCAGGCTGCCTGGTACTGGGTTGCGCGCTTGCGCACCAGTTCGAGCACACCCTGACAGGCGTCTTCGAGATAGTCCAGAACCTTGCCGAAACCGTCGGCGCCGCCATAGTAGGGATCGGGCACGGTGGCCTCTTCGAACTCGTTGGCAAAGCGCATCAGCAGCATCAGCTTGTGCTGGTAGGCCTTGGGGCACTGCTGCTGCATGGCCGAGAGGTTGTCCCAGTCCATGGCGAGGATCAGGTCGAAATCGCGGAAATCTTCCGCGGTGACCTGACGCGCTTCGCAGTGCGTGATCTCGTAGCCGCGCTTGCGCGCTGCGGCCTGCGCCCGGGCATCAGGCGCCTCGCCGATGTGAAACGCGTGCGTGCCCGCGGAGTCGATGCGAACCACATCGCTCAAACCCGCGTCATTCACCAAATGGCGAAACACGCCCTCTGCGCTCGGCGAGCGACAGATATTGCCCATGCAAACGAAAAGTACCTTGGTCATCATGGGTGTAAGTGTGCGGGAAAACCCGAGATAAGGCAAGTTTTTTTTGCGTTTGCGTAAATGGCTCAGGGCAAATATGTCCCCATCACTTTTTCATATGATTCAATGGCTTGCATCAACAATCAAAAGCAATGCTTGAACTCTGGGGCGGGATAATCGACGGCGCCGCAGGCGGGCGATTGCAACGCAACAGATCCACAGCCGATTCAGCAAGGTGTCAGCAAAAAGACACAACAAGATACGTCAGACGGCGCCGTCCAGCAGCACCCGCTGTTTCAGCGCGGTCAGGGCGTCGCGCGCCGCCGCGGCCTGCTCGAATTCCAGGTTGCGGGCGTGGTCCATCATCAGCTTTTCCAGGCGCTTGATTTCGCGCGCCATGGCCTTTTCGTCCTTCATGAATTCGGCCGGCACCGCCGCTTCCAGCGCGTCGTGCTGGGTCGGCGCGACGATGCCGTCGATGAGCTCGCGCACCGCCTTCTGCACGCCGCGCGCCGTGATGCCGTGGTCCTCGTTGAACTGCAACTGCTTGTTGCGGCGGCGGCCGGTTTCCTCGATGGCGCGCTGCATCGAATCGGTGATGCGGTCGGCATAGAGGATGGCGTGGCCGTTCAGGTTGCGCGCGGCCCGCCCGATGGTCTGGATCAGGCTGCGCTCGGAACGCAGGAAACCCTCTTTGTCGGCGTCCAGGATGGCGACCAGCGACACTTCGGGAATGTCCAGGCCTTCGCGCAGCAGGTTGATCCCCACCAGCACGTCGAAGGTGCCCAGGCGCAGGTCGCGGATGATCTCCACCCGCTCGACCGTGTCGATGTCGGAGTGCAGGTAGCGCACCCGCACGCCGTGCTCGCTCAGGAAGTCCGTCAGGTCCTCGGCCATGCGCTTGGTCAGGGTGGTGACCAGCACCCGTTCGCTGCGCGCCACGCGTTCCTTGATCCGGCCCAGCAGGTCGTCGACCTGGGTGCGCGCCGGAAGCACCTCGACCAGCGGATCGACCAGGCCGGTGGGACGCACCACCTGCTCGACGACGTTGTCGGCGTGCTCTTTCTCGTAGGCGGCCGGCGTGGCCGAGACGAATACGCACTGGCGCATGCGGGCCTCGAACTCCTCCAGCCGCAGCGGCCGGTTGTCCAGCGCCGAGGGCAGCCGGAACCCGTACTGCACCAGCGTCTCCTTGCGCGAGCGGTCGCCGCGGTACATGCCGCCCAGCTGGCCGATGGTGACGTGGCTTTCGTCGATGAACATGAGCGCGTCGGCCGGCAGGTAGTCGATCAGGGTGGGCGGCGGCTCGCCCGGGGCGGCGCCCGACAGGTGGCGCGAGTAGTTCTCGATGCCCTTGCAGAAGCCCAGCTCCTGCAGCATCTCCAGGTCGAAGCGGGTGCGCTGCTCCAGGCGCTGGGCCTCGACCAGGTGACCGTCGTCGGTGAAGCGCCTGACGCGTTCGCGCAGCTCTTCCTTGATGGTCTCGATGGCGCGCAGCACGGTGTCGCGCGGCGTCACGTAGTGCGAGCCGGGATAGACGGTGAAGCGCGGCAGCTTCTGGCGGATGCGGCCGGTCAGGGGGTCGAAGAGCTCCAGGCTTTCGACCTCGTCGTCGAACAGCGTCAGGCGCAGCGCCAGCTCGGGGCTTTCGGCCGGAAAGATGTCGATGGTCTCGCCGCGCACGCGGAAGGTGCCGCGCGTGAAATCGGCGTCGTTGCGGGTGTACTGCATGGCGACCAGGCGCGCCAGGATCTCGCGCCGCGAGATCTGGTCGCCGGCGCGCAGGATCAGCACCATCGCGTGGTAGTCGCCGGGATTGCCGATACCGTAGATACACGACACCGTGCCCACGATAATGGTGTCGCGGCGCTCCAGCAGGCTCTTGGTGGCCGACAGCCGCATCTGCTCGATGTGCTCGTTGATGGAGGAGTCTTTCTCGATGAACAGGTCGCGCGTCGGCACGTAGGCCTCGGGCTGGTAGTAGTCGTAGTACGAGACGAAGTACTCGACCGCGTTCTTCGGGAAGAACTCGCGCATCTCGGCGTAGAGCTGCGCGGCCAGCGTCTTGTTGGGGGCCAGCACCAGCGCGGGCCGGCCCAGGCGCGCGATGACGTTGGCCATGGTGTAGGTCTTGCCCGAACCGGTCACGCCCAGGAGCGTCTGGAACATCAGGCCGTCTTCGACGCCCTGGACCAGGCCGTCGATGGCGGCGGGCTGGTCGCCGGCCGGCGGATATGGCTGGTACAGGTGAAACGGGCTGCCCGGAAAGTCGATGAAGCCGCCGCCGGCAACGGCTGGCACGCCATCGTCCCCGGCGACGACGGCTTCCACGCTCGGGTCTATTGTGGGCTTAGGCATGCTAGACTCTTCCAGGGTAAACCCCCCATTATCCACAGCACCCCGGACTGCGTCCACCCACCTCATCAGACTCCCATGAGCACCCTTTTCGATTCCGTCGAACTCGCGCCGCGCGACCCCATTCTTGGCCTGAACGAACAATACAACGCCGACACGCGTCCCGGTAAAG